>Ga0123357_10011086_pt1 | contig 11531 bp, 10 predicted proteins | sample TergutEmb28metaG_FD_89873 | JGI IMG/M metagenome (GOLD analysis project Ga0123357, IMG submission 89873) | Embiratermes neotenicus P4 segment gut microbial communities from Petit-Saut dam, French Guiana - Emb289 P4 | ecosystem: Host-associated > Arthropoda: Insects > Digestive system > Gut ...
AAGGCATATCTCGCGTACCCCATGGTGCAATCAGGGGCCGGAATGGTTCGCATGGATGCGCGCGTGCGTGCCGAGGCCAAGCAAGCCATCAGCTACTTCCGCGCCGACGGCGGCACGGCGATGGGCACCTGGCTCAACCTCGCCAAATCGCTGTTCGACTCCGTGCCCGTGGGCGGGAACAAACACGCCATCCTGCTCACCGACGGCGAAAACCACAACGAGACGCAGGCACAGTTGGAACAGGCGTTGCGGGCGTGCGCCGGGCGCTTCCAGGTGGACTGCCGGGGCGTGGGCGTCGACTGGAAGGTGGCGGAAATCCGCACCATCGCCCAGGCCATGCTCGGCACCGTCGACATCATCCCCCATTCCGACCAGTTGGGCGGCGTGTTCGCCGAGCTGATGCGGGCGTCCATGTCGCGCGGCGTCGCCAACGCCGACTTGCGCGTGTGGATACCCCAAGGCGCCCAGGTGCAGTTCGTCCGGCAGGTCTCGCCCACAGTCGAAGACCTCACCAGCCGGGGAACGCCCGTCAATCAGTTGACGATGAGCTACCCGACCGGCTCCTGGGGCGACGAGGAACGCGACTACCACATCGCCATTCGGCTGGCCGCGCGGACGGTGGGCCAGGAGCAGTTGGCCGCGCGGGTGCAGTTGGCCGTGGGGGCCGAGCTGCTCACCCAGGGGCTGGTGAAGGCGAAATGGTCCGCCGACGCGAACTTGACCGCCCAGATCAACCCCGAGGTCGCCCACTACACCGGTCAGACGGAACTGGCCCAGGCGATCCAGGAGGGCTTGGCCGCCAAACAGGCCGGCGACGACGTGACCGCCACCACCCGGCTCGGGCGGGCCGTGCAACTCGCCGCAGAAACGGGAAATTCCCAGGCCACCGCTAAGCTACGCAAGGTGGTCGACATCGCCGACGCCGGCACGGGAACCGTCCGGCTGAAGCACACCGTGGACAGGGCCGACGAGATGGCCCTGGACACGTCCTCCACCAAAACCACGAGAATCCGAGGCTGACGCATGGCTACCTGCCCGAACGGACATTCCACGCAACAAACCGACTTCTGCGACGTGTGCGGGCTCCCCGTCACGCAGGTGCCCGCCGCCCCCGGTGTCCCGGAGGCCGCCAAGACGCTGGTCTGCCCCCAATGCCACACGGCCAACGTCCCCCTGGCGCTGTTCTGCGAGGCCTGCGGATACGACTTCATCACCGGCCAGATGCAGGCCAACCCGTGGGCGCCGCCCCGCACGCCCGAGCAGACAGCCGCCGCCGCGATGACGCCGGGCGCGCCGGGCATATCGGCCGCGCCGCTGGCGCCCCCCGCGCCTTTCATCCCGGCTGCTCCAGGCGCCCAGGCTCCGGCTGCCCCCGCGCCTGCCGCCCCGCCCCCCGCACCCAAGGCGCTGGTCCAGTGGGTGGCCGAGTTGTGGGTGGACCCCGACTGGTACGCGATGCAGGGCTCGCCCGACCAGATGCCGTCGGCGGGGCTGCCGGACATCGTGCCGCTGGTCAACGAGACGAACCTGATCGGCCGCACGTCGATGAGCCGCAACATCTTCCCCGAGGTCGACTGCGAACTCGACAGCGGGTGCAGCCGCCGCCACGCCCTGCTGACCACCGACTGGAGCCGCTGGTGGGTCGAAGACCTCGACTCCGCCAACGGGACGTTCGTCGGCGACGCGGCGGGCCCCGTCCCTTCCATGCCGATCCCCCGGGGCCGCGTCGAGCTGACCCCCGGCCAGCGGGTCTACGTCGGCGCGTGGACCAGGATCGTCGTGAGGCGCGCCACCCCGGACGAGCAGCAGGCGTTCGCCGGCTGACACAGCGTCGACCCACAGGAGAATCATGGAGATCAAAGCCGGCATCCAAAACGTGGCCCGCGAGCTCACGGTCCAGACGACGCTGAGCGCCGCCGAGGTGGAGGAAGCCCTGAAAGCGGCCCTGGCCGACGGCGGCGTCCTCAAGCTGGCCGGGGAGTCCGGCGGCACCGTCCTCATCCCGGCGGCCGCCATCGCCTACCTCGACCTGGGCCAAGAACACGCCCGCCAGGTCGGTTTCGGCAGCCTGTAAGCACTCTCATTCACGTTGAGGGCTGCCCAACCTGCCGAGGACTGGCATTGAACGGCAGCCCTCGGCGCTAACGGCAGCCCTCGGTGTAATTGCGGCGGTCAACGCAGAAATCCCGCCACCGCGTCGACGTTGTCCGCAGGAGCCTCCAGCAGGTTCCACGACAACACATAGCCGTTGGCATCCGTGCGGGAAAATGCGGCCAACGTCTCGCGAATGTAGGCGGGGTCCGCGTCCACGACGCTTGGCCTGCGGTTGATCTCCACCCCCGCCTCGACCGGGCACGTGCAGGCACCCGCCAGCCAGGCCAACTGTCGGACGGAAAAGTCCAGGTCGAACGGTCTGGCGTCCAGGTCGGCACCCAGAATCTCGCCGAAGGCGGCCCTCCCGCCGTCCCCGGCGCGCGTCTGCGTGAGCAGCGCGTCGGCCTCGAAACCCGGCCCCGCCGGAGCCCAGGTGGTCCGGTACATCATCGGCTTGACGAAATCGCACAACGCCGACAGCCTCGGGATATCCTGCCCGACAAATTCGCCCAAGAATGGCGCGAACACGTCCATCCCGATGCGATATCCCATCTGCCGGAATGTCTGGCACATCCGGCTCAACGCGTCGGCAACCACCTGTGACCGCAGGGCGAAATACCGCTGCCACAACTCGTCGGAGAATGCGTAAACGCCATCGGCGTAACTCGTGACGCCGAATGGCACGTCGGTCATCTGGTCGATGCGTTCGCGCAATCGCACCACGTCTAGCCCGCCGCGTTCATAGCGTTCGACGCACCGGGGGCAAAAGCAGGAGAACCCCCCGTCGCGCCCGTTGGCGAATGACGGATAGCGGATCTTGTCCAAGAAAACCCCGTCGAACCCGACACCGCCGAACTGTTCCGTAAACAGCGAGATCACGTTGTCCGCGTTGAGGGGGTCAGCCGGGCAATAGAACTCGAAATTCTCGCCCTCGCCCAGGTGGTAATGCGCAGCCGTTTGCCCGCTGGAACCGACGACGGGCGAGCAGTTTTTCACCAGCCCGGTTTCGGAAAACACGGGCAGCCACAGATAAAACTCGATGTCTTTGCCCGCGAGATAACGGGCGGCCCGCCGGTACAAGTCCGGCTCCAACGCCCACCCCATGACCACCCGCGACGCGGGAATCATCTCCAACACCTCGTCGAGTTTGTCCCGCACCTGCTCGAACGACACCACATCGCCCACATACCCGCCCGTGAATATCTGGAGCGTGATCTGCTCGCCCACCGTGACCTCCAACGCCGCCCGGACCACCACCAACGTTAGAGCGTCTGGGGCGTTCCAAGGTTAATCTGAGGACACCTTCTACCGAAAGCACGGCGATGACGTATTCGTGGCGCGGCCTGTCCCTCGACATCGCGCGCAGTTTCTTCGGGCTGCCGGTTCTTACCCGGCTCGTGGACCGCCTGGCCGACCTCGATATCAACCGCCTCCACCTGCATCTGAGCGACGACCAGGGCTGGCGCATCGACATCCCAGGGCGCCCCGAACTCACGCAAAAATCCGGCCCCACGTCCGTCGACGGCGGTGACGGCGGCTTCCTGACGGTGGCCGACTACGCCCACCTCGTCGCCTACGCGGCAGAGCGTGGCGTCGTCGTCGTCCCGGAAATCGATCTTCCCGGGCACGTCAACGCCGCCCTGCACGCCTGCCCCGGCCTCAACCCGGGTGGCCGCGCGCCCGACGCCTACACGGGCACCGAGGTCGGATTCTCCCACCTCGACGTCGACAACCCGCAAACCCTCGCGTTCCTGCACGACGTGCTCGGCGCGCTCGCGGCTATGACGCCAGGCCCGTGGATCCACATCGGCGGAGACGAATGCCCCCTGCTCGACGATGACGCCTACGCGCGGCTCGTCACGATGGCCGCGACGATCGTCCGCGACGCCGGCCACCGCCCGATCGCCTGGCAGGAGGGCTCGGCCGCCGGGCTCGGCAACGACCTGATCCTGCAATACTGGCGTACCGGCGAGTCGGACACCCCGGCCACCCGCCAACGCCTGCTGGAGGCCGTCGAGGCCGGCGCCGACGTCATCCTCTCGCCAGCGTCCCACACCTACTTCGACCTGAAATACTCCCCCGGCGACGCCCTGGGACAAGACTGGGCGGGAACGCTGTCCGTCGAAAAAACCGGCGATTGGCGTCCCGAGGACGTGCTTCCCATCGACCCTGCGCGCATCCTGGGCGTCGAAGCCGCCATCTGGACCGAGTTCATCCACACCCCCGCCGACCTGGACGCCATGCTGCTCCCCCGACTGGCCGCGTTCGCCGAGGTCGCCCACCGCTGAGGCGCACTGGACGGGGCGGCCTCCGCGAGTACTGTGGGGATTTATGGCGCAACCACCTGACACGGATCTGGGGCCGGACGCGGCATCTGCGCCGCCGTCGGTCACGATGCTGGTGCATATGCACCTGCCGCAGTTCCGCCCAGCCCTGCGGCGGGTCGCCGAATTCGTCCTGGAGAACCCGGCGGTCGTCTCCACCATGTCGATCGACACGCTCGCCGACATCTGCGAGGTGTCGACGGCCACCGTCGTGCGGTTCTGCCGGATGATCGGGTTTCGCGGATACCGCGACCTGCGCCTGGGCCTGGCCGCAGAAACCGGAGGCCGGGAGCATTTCGGCGTCGGGCTGTCCGGCGAGATCACCGACGAGGACACGTCGGCCGAGTTGGTCGCCAAGGTGGCCTACGCCGACGCGCGTGCCATCGAGGCCACGGCGGCGGCGCTGTCCGTCACCGCGTTGGAAGCCGTCGTCGCCGGTATCGTCGCCGCCCGCAAAGTCATCATCTTCGGCGTGGAATCGTCGGCGCTGGCCGCCGCCAACCTCCAGGAGCACCTGGTGGGCATCGACATCGTCGCCTACGCCTGGGCCGACGCGAATGCGGCGCTGATGTCGACCGCGCTGACGCGCCCGGGTGACGTGGCCATCGGGATCTCGCATTCGGGGATGACCTACGCCATCATCGACGCCCTGGCGCTGGCCCACACCAACGGCGCCATGACGGTGGCCATCACCAGCAACCCCGCGTCCCCCTTGGCCGCCCACGCCGACCACGTCCTTGCCACGGCGATCCGCGAGGGCACCTTCCGGTCCGCCGAAATGGCCAGCCGCGCCGCCCAGCTCATGGTCTCGGACTGCATCTTCGCGGCCGTGGCCCGCGCCACCTACGACCACAGCGAGGCGTCCCTGCGCGCATCCCGGACAGCCCTGGAAGAACATCGCATGGTGTCCGGGCGCTACGGACGCGCCCGTCACAAAGTATGAAAAAACCATTTTTCCTGCGACTTGCCCGAAAAACTTTTTGACACCCACCCTCTTTGGTGTTTGACTTGATGAGGACGATAAACGCCGACCGCGACAGGTCGGCGTGTCGCATTCATCCATCGCAATGAAACAAGGAGGTTCATGAAAATGCGAAGAATCGGTGCCGTAGCGGTCGCCGCGACCGCGATGGTCTTGGCCGCCGCCACGCTCAGCGGGTGCGGGAGCGCCCAGCCGACCACCCAGGCTTCCGTCGCCATCACCAACGCCGCCAGCCACGCGCCCACGACGATCAACGTCTGGTCGTTCGTCAACCTGCCGAACGAGGTCAAGTCCATGCAGGACTCGATGACCCGCCTGGAGGCCAAATACCCGTGGCTGCACGTCAACCTGGTGAACAACAAGGCGGATACGGACTTCACCCAGGCCGTCACCGCCGGCAACGCGCCCGATGTCTACATCTCGTGGGATCCGGGCAGCGTCGCACAGTTCTGCTATCAGGGCTCGGTCATCGACATGACCGCGTTGGCCAAGAGCGCCAACTTGGACGTGACCTCGACCTTCCCGGCGGCGGCCCTCCAGGCCACCCAGTGGGACGGCAAGCAGTGCGCGCTGCCCTTGCTCGTGGACGCCTACGGGATTTATTACAACAAGGACATGTTCGCGAAGGCAGGCATCACCACGATGCCGAAGACGCTGAGCGAGTTCACCGCCGATATCAAGAAGCTGACCATCAAGAATCCCGACGGCACGATCAAGCAGTGGGGCATCACCCCGCCCCGTGTCGATTACGACGTGGGCACGTCGTGGTTCACCGGCGGCGCCACCGGCGCCCAGTTCTACGACGCCAACGGCGATTCCACCTTCTCGACCGATCCGACGTGGGCCGAGCTGCTGAATTGGCAAAAGTCGATCCTGGATTATTTCGGCACTGCGAACGTCAACAAGTTCGTCGCCACCTATTCCAACCACACCGACGACGCCAAGAACCCGTTCGTCTCCGGCGCCTCCGCGATGGAAATGAACGGCGAATGGCATATCGGCGAGATTGACTCGGAGAACCCGAAGCTTAATTACGGCATCATCCCGGTCCCCGTGCCAGACTCCAAGGCCAGCGTGTACGGCGCGGGCACCGTCATGGGCAACGTCATCTACATCTCCTCGCAGTCCCCGAACCAGGCGGCCGCGTTCTTCGTCGCCCAGCAGTTGGCGACGGACACCACCTTCCTGGACGATTTCGCGACGCAGATGTCTAACGTGCCCACCACCTTCGACGCCTTGAAGAATTGGTCCGCACCGGCGAAGCAACCGCTGTGGAATGTCATGGAAGGCATCGTTTCCAACCCGAATTCCTACAACAAGACGATGACGCCGGCTGGCGAGGCGGATTCCACCGCATGGCAGAACTTCATCACGAACTGGCAATCGGGCAAGGTGCCCGATCTGCAGGCCGGGTTGAAGAATCTGGACCAGCAGATCAAGACGATGAACCAGCAGGCGACGCAGTGACGTTGACGAGCTGAACCCATGTCGTCAGTACAAACTGCCGTCGATTTCTCCGGGACGCCCGACGCGCCCCGGAGAAATCGACGGCGTCATAGCATCTCGAAAACCCGCTGGCCGGTCGTCCTGGGCTTCATGTCCCCCTTCATCGTGGGGTTTTGCCTGTTCACGCTCTACCCGGTGGTCATGGTCTTCTACTATTCCTTCACCAATTTCAAGCAGGGCAGCCTACGCCCGGTTCATTTCGTCGGTTTCCAGAATTACCTCGATTTGCTGAACGGCCCCGCCGCGCAGACCTTCGGGATTTCGATTCAGAACACCTTGTGGATGGTCATCGTCCTGGTGCCGGTGGAAACTATCTGGGCCATTTTGCTGGCCGCGTTGATCAACGCGTTCAAGCGCTCGGCCAACGTCTACCGAACGATTCTGTACCTGCCGGCGATGGCCCCCGTGGTGGCCGCCGCGTTGTCGTGGATCGTCATGCTCAACCCGACCGGTCCGGTCAACCAATTGCTGTCGAAACTCGGCATTGAAGGGCCGCTGTGGTTCGGCGACCCGGCGTGGACGAAACCCACGTTGACCCTGATGGCGATGTGGATGATCGGCAACATGATGGTGATCTTCTCCGCCGCCATGCTCGACGTGCCCCGATCACTGTACGAGGCCGCCGAGATCGACGGCGCCGGGCCGATCCGGCGTTTCTTCTCCGTCACCATCCCGAATATCTCACCGGTCATCTTTTTCTCGGTGATCACCGAGGTGATCTTCACCTTTCAGTACTTCACCCAGGCATTCGTCATCGCAACAGCGAACAAGGCCAACCTCCAGACCCAGACGACGCTCGGCGGCCCGAGTAATTCGTTGTTCTTCTTCACCACCGGCATTTACCAGGAAGGTCTCCAGTTCTTCGCCACGCAGACCGCGTCGGCTATGGCGGTCGTGATGTTCCTGGCCACCCTGGTCGTCACGGCGATTTTCGTCCGGGTCTCACGGAGCATGATCTATTACCAGGGGGAGAACTGATGTCCACCATGAATCCCGCGATCGGCACACGATCTGTCGATGCGATCGCGGATCGCCTCACCCGCCGCCCGAGCACCCGCCGCATTCTTTTGGCCATCGCGGAACACGCCGTGGCCATCGTGTTGTGCCTCATCGTGGTTCTGCCGTTCGTCGTCGTGTTCACGACCGCTTTCATGACGCAGATACAGTCTGGCGTCGGGACGCTGTGGCCGAGCCCGTGGGTCTGGACTAATTTCCGAGACGCCATCGCGGCGTTCCCCTTCTTCAACAACCTGATCAACACCGTCATCTATTCGGTGGTGGCCAGCCTCGGGGTGATGATTTCCTCGACCTTTACCGCCTACGGGTTGGCGCGGCTGAAATGGCGTTTCCGAGAATGGGTGTTCATCCTCGTGCTGGCCGCCATGATGATCCCACCGCAGGTGACCACCCTGCCGTTGTATGTCGTATACGCGAAACTGCATATGGCGGGCACGTTGTGGCCGCTGATCCTGCCACCGTTGTTCTGCGACGCCTATTCCGTCTTCTTGCTACGGCAATTCTTCCTGACGATCCCGTTGGAAATGAGCGAGGCAGCCAGGCTCGACGGCGCGGGCGAATTGAACATTCTGGCGCGTGTCGTCGTTCCGCTGGCCAAACCGGGTATCGCGGCCATCGGGTTGTTCTCGTTCATGTACACCTGGAACGACTATTACACGCCCCTGGTGTACAGCGGAAACACGAATAGCTCGAATTACACCCTGTCGGTGGGCCTGAGCATGATGGCGATGAATTCCCACCAGCAGTCGTATCAATTGCAGATGGCGGCGTCGTTGCTCTTTATGCTGCCCGTACTGATCATCTTCTTCCTCGCCCAACGGGTGTTCGTGGAAGGCATCAGTATCACCGGCGTCAAGGGTTGACGCGGCCCCCCTCCATTCGTTGGCCGCGTCACACCAGCGGCGTGGCCGGCCCAGCCACCAGCGACGTAGAAAAGGAAAAGGGAAACACCATGAGGATCACCGTCATCGGCGCGGGAAGCACCTATACCCCCGAATTGGTCGAAGGGTTTGTCGACCGGGCCGACGTGCTGGATCTTGACGAATTCGTCCTGTACGACATCGACCACGAACGCCTGACTACCGTCGGCGGGCTGGCCAGCCGCATCCTCGCCAAACGCGGTTTCCGGGGGAAACTCATCTTTTCCGAAAACCTGGAGGAGGCGGTCACCGGAGCGTCAGCCGTCCTCATCCAGTTGCGCGTCGGCGGTCAGATCACTCGGCTGAAGGACGAGACGCTGCCCAACCAGTTCGGCCTGCTCGGCCAGGAGACCACAGGCCCAGGCGGGTTTTTCAAGGCCCTGCGGACAGTACCGGTGGTGTTGGATATCGCCGACACCGTGCGACGCCTGGCCGGGCCGGATTGCTGGATCATCGACTTCACGAACCCCGTCGGCATCCAGACCCGCGCGCTGCTGGACGCGGGTCACAAGGCCGTCGGCCTGTGCAACGTCGGCATTGGTTTCCAACGCCACATCGCCACGATCTACGACGTGGACCCCGACCTCGTCCGCCTCGACCACGCGGGCCTGAACCACCTCACCTGGATCCAGTCGGTCATGGTCGACGGCCAGGAGAAGCTCGACGACCTGTTGGCGCGCACCGACCTGGAGGATTTCTGGCCGCTGAATCAGGAGTGCTGCCGCGCCATCCACGCCATCCCGTCCTACTACCTGTCGTACTACTACGAAACGGACGCCGAAATCGCGGAGCAGACGACCGGCCAGCACCGCGCCGAGCGCGTCATGGAAATCGAACACGACCTGCTGGAGATGTACAAAGACCCGGCGCTGGACCACAAACCGGCCCTCCTGGAGGAACGCGGCGGCGCCTACTACTCCACCGCCGCCGCCGCCCTGACGGTCAGCCTCCTGACCGGCGACGGCGCCCACCACTACATCAACACCCGCAACAACGGAACGCTGCCCGGCCTGCCCGACGAGGCCGTGGTCGAAGTCCCCGCCCTGGTCGACCAGGGCGGCCCCCACCCCGTGGCCGTCCGACCGCTGGCCAAGGAAATGCTCGGCCTCGTGCAAAACATCACCGCCTACGAGGAGTTGACCATCCAGGCGGCCCTGTCCGGCGACCCGGCGATCGCCCGCCGCGCGCTGATCGCACACCCGCTGGTGCGCCAGTGGGACAAGGTCGACGGCGTCTTCACGACGATGGTCAAGGCCAACGCCCAGTGGCTCCCCCGCTTCGCCGGTTGCTGCTGCGATGAGTGAGCGCTTCTCAGGGCGCCGTGACGCCCGCCAAGATGGCTCGGGGACGGGCGGCGCGGCGCGCGGGAGTATGGGGGTCGTCCCCCATCTTCATCACAGGTTGGTGGTCGCCGCCGACGGCGGCAACTCGAAAACCGACCTGATCCTGGCCACCGCCGACGGCACGGTGCTGGCGCAGGTTCGCGGCCCCGGCACCCACTCCCCCAAGGACGGCGCCGACGCCACGGCAGCCATGCTGGCGGGCTTGGCCGCCCAATCGCTCCACGATGCTGCCATGCCCGCCGACACGCCGGTCGACATCGGCGTCTTCTTCTGCGCCAACGTCGACAACCCCGACCAGGTGCGCGAGTTGCGCGACGCGCTGGTGCGCACCGGCGTGTGCCGACGGGTCGAGGTCGGCAACGACACGTTGGCTGTCCTCAACGCGGGCGCGCCCGACGGGTGGGGCGTCGCCGTCGTCGTCGGCGCCGGTATCAACGCCACCGGGGCCGACCGCCGGGGACGCACGGCGGGTTTCCTCGCCATCGGCCGGTGTTCGGGCGATCTGGGAGGCGGCGGCTGGGTGGCCACAGAAGGCCAGGCCGCCGCGATGCGCGCCGCCGACGGGCGAGGCCCCGCGACCAGTCTGGAGCGTGTCATCCCGGACCATTTCCACCTGCCCTCCCCCGCCGACGTGGCCTTCGCCATCGACGACGACCGCATCACCTGGCTGGACCTCCTGACGGCCTGCCCGGTGGTTTTCGCACAGGCCCAGGCCGGCGACGAGGTGGCCACGGCCATCCTGGCCACACAAGCCGACGAGATCGGCACGATGGTCGCCGCCTTGGCCCAGCGCCTGGGTTTCGGCGACGAGCCGGTCCCCGTCGTCCTGGGCGGCAGCGTCATGACGCACGGCGGCGCGCTCAACGAGCAGATCGTGGCCAAGGCCATCCACGCCCGCCTCCCGCAGGCCCACCCCACATTCCTTGACGTCCCGCCCGTCCAAGGCTCCCTCGCCTGCGCGCTGCGCCTGCTCCCCCACAACACGAGCCCACGCGCCTAGCACCATCTCCCCCAACCAACGCCCGACGCCGCCCACCCCTTCTGACGTCGAGGACTGCCCACCCCTCACGCCGAGGGCTGCCCAACCTGCCGAGGACTAGCGTTGAACAGCAGCCCTCGGCGCTAACGGCAGCCCTCGGCGTGAATGGGGCGGGGCGCACCAGCGGCGGGCACGGACCAGGCAGCCCCGCACCGCGCTAGACTGGGTCGGGGCTGTGCGTATTGCCGTGCGGCCCACCGCTTCCCCGGCGCGCCACGCCGGGACGACGAAAAGGCATGAACCCTGAACGACATCCAGACCCCTGGCACACCCGAGCAGCCGCGCACCTTCGCCGATCTCGGGGTC
>Ga0123357_10011087_pt1 | contig 11530 bp, 11 predicted proteins | sample TergutEmb28metaG_FD_89873 | JGI IMG/M metagenome (GOLD analysis project Ga0123357, IMG submission 89873) | Embiratermes neotenicus P4 segment gut microbial communities from Petit-Saut dam, French Guiana - Emb289 P4 | ecosystem: Host-associated > Arthropoda: Insects > Digestive system > Gut ...
TGGCGGACGCTTGTGAGTGCGGTAATGAACCTTCGGGTTCCGTGAAATGTGGGGAATTTCTTGACTAGCTGCAAACCAGTTAGCTTCTCAAGAAGGACTCTGCACCATGGAGCAAGTAAGTAAATATTCAAGGCAGTTGTCCTCCAATAATAAACAAATAAAAGGATATTTGGTGACATTTTTAACTATTATTATCAAACGCGGTATTGTTCCCCTCCTGGGGCTGGCGTAAAACAGAAATTCAAGTTACAGGGAGAAAGAACATTTGATGTTTTAATTTATTCAAACTGTGGCTGACTGTAACGTCAGTGTGATTTTACGGTACAGAAAGTTGACTATTCCGATCAAATGGTGCTAAAACAAACTGTAGACACGTTAAATATAATTTGTAACTAAAATTAAATATAGACATAACATAATTAATTACAGATAAATAAAAATTCTTATATTGGTGTCAACTAAGGAAATTAATATAAAAGACGTCTGAACAGATGAAGTGCCCGTTGGGTTTTATAATGTCAATGAAGCAGAAACCCAAACAAATTCCGTACCTAAACTTATAAATCCACAGCCAGCAAACAATTGTTTAATTTAAGCACTTAAGTTTGCAGTTCGTATTCTGATGTTTAACTCACATATGAACCCTAACCAAGCGTTAGTAATGTCTTAATTCTAAACAGTTCTGGCTAAAGTATATACACTTAGGGTCAATTTTATTTCTTGGACTTGGTCCATAGTTTCCTATTCCAAAAAGAACGGAACGTTTCGAATAATATATTTGTTTACATTCTCTGACAGAAGGGAGAGTTTACTAGGACCAGTGATGATAGGGGCTAACTTCTTGGTTGCTTCCCCATCTATTTACACAAGGATGGAAAAGCTGTTAGCTTCTGCAACTTTTTCCTGTTGGATATACTATAAAGTGGACAGTCCACAAAAAAAAGTAATGCCTACCAAAGCCCTTTGGATGATGGCGGGAAAAAAATGTTACTTCATGACGGAACAGTGTGCAGTAATTAAAGGCCATCACAATAATCAGTTACTTTGAAATTTTATGGGTTCAGAAAATATTTTGTTTACTTGGTGAAAATGGAAACTAAATGGATTCAAGAGCCCAAACTTAAATGAATACGGTCATGGAAAACTGCAGTAAGCCTCGATTTTGGTCCCTAGCTTTTGAAGACAAAGTCTGTTAGTCCATGAATTATAGAATTATCCCATACACACTGAGCATACAAGCCAGCAGTATGGAGGGCATCATAAATGTAATGCATGACTTTTTAACTACCCAAGTGGACATAATGCGTATTGGTTGGCACCATGTTGACAGACGGTCGATCACTGTACTGATATGAAATGTGCTGAATTATACCTGGGGAGGGGCTTGAGGAAGACATTCAAGAAGAGACATCACACATTGGGCTTCAGTACAAATCATCACAGTCACCTCCAAACAGAAGGGTTAATGTACACATAACACAAATATGCTAGTCACACATCACTCTTCAATAGTAACAATAAAACAAATGAAATTAAAATTTAAAATATCATTGTAATGTTAACAGCAATAATTTATAAAAATATACCAACAATACTAACATTGATAACTCTAAACACAAAACCGCCTTTAATATGATATGCGTTTTCGTTTATGTTAGAATGACCAGATGTCATAATTAGTATTCATCATTCGATACCATTCAATGAGTTTATACTAGATCCATTAACTCCAAATTATTGGTAGGGGATTAGCATGAAGATCGAAAATATTTAATAAGAAAATAGTACAAATAATTCTATCAAATTAAAAAAAATTCTTAATTTTTAAAACTCATCATGTCTGTAGCATATTTGGGTGGTCTTCATGTAAATGTATCATACTGATGGTACGCTGTTCACTGTATTGGTTCATCATAACTGACTGCGTGCTGTGACAATGTATCATAACTGACAGTATGTTATAAGATTGTGTCACAACTGACAGTAAGCTGTAACAGATATATCATTACTGACAGTAGCTTTAACAATGTGTCAACACAGAGAGTATGCTATAAGATTGTGTCACAACTGACTGTAAGCTGTAAGAGATATATCATTACTGACAGTATGCTGTAACAATGTATCATAACTGACAGTATGCTATAAGATTGTGTCACAACTGATAGTAAGCTGTAACAGATATATTAATACTGACAGTATGCTGTAAAATGTATCATAACTGACCGTGAGCTGTAAGAATGTGTCATAACTGACAGTAAGCTGTAACAGATATACCATTACTGACAGTATGTTGTAACAATGTAACATAACTGACAGTATGCTACAAGATTGTGTAACAACTGACAGTAAGCTGTAACAGATATATCATTAGTGACAGTATGCTGTAACAATGTATCATAACTGACAATAAGTTATAAATTTGTGTCACAACTGAGAGTAAGCTGTAACAGATTTATCATTACTGACAGTATGTTGTAACAATGTATCGTAACTGACAGTGTTCTGTAAAAATGTGTCATAACTGACAGTAAGCTGTAACAAATATATCATTACTAACAGTATGCTGTAACAACGTATCTTAACTGACAGTATGCTATAAGATTGTGTCACAACTGCCAGTAAGCTGTAACAGATATATAATTACTGACAGTATGCTGTAACAATGTATCATAACTGACAATAAGTTATAAGATTGTGTCACAACTGAGAGTAAGCTGTAACAGATATATCATTACTGACAGTATGTTGTAACAATGTATCGTAACTGAGAGTGTGCTGTAAGAATGTGTCATAACTGACAGTAAGCTGTAACAGACATATCATTACTGACAGTATGCTGTAACACTGTATCATAAATGACAGTGCGCTGTAATAAATGTCCCATAACTGACAGTGTGCTGTAAGCATGTGTCATAACTCACAGTAAGGTGCAACACATACATCATTACTGACAGTATGCTGTAACAATGTATCATTGCTGACAATGCGCTGTAATAAATGTCCCATAACTGAAAGTGTGCTGTAAGAATGTGTCACAAATAACAGTAAAATGTAACAGATATATCATTACTGTCAGTATATTGTAACATTGTATCATAACTAACAGTGTGCTGTAAGAATGTGTCATAACTGACATTAAGCTACACCAGATATATCATTACTGACAGTATGCTGTAACAATGTATCATAACTGACAATATGTTATAAGATTGTGTCACAAGTGACAGTAAACTGTAACAGATATATTGTTACTTACAGTATGCTGTAACAATTTATCATAACTGACAGTGTGCTGCAAGAATGTGTCATAACTGACAGTAAGCTGTAACATATATGTCTTTACTGACAGTGTGCTGTAACAATGTATCATAACTGTCAGTGTGCTGTAAGAATGTGTCATAAATGTCAGTAAGCTGTAACAGATATATATTTACTGACAGTATGTTGTAACAATGTGTCATAACTGACAGTATGCTATAAGATAGTGTCACAACTGACAGTAAGCTGTAACAGATATATCATTACTGACAGTATGCTTTAACAATGTATCATAACTGATAGTATGCTATAAGATTGTGTCACAACTGATATTAAGCTGTAACAGATATATCGTTACTGACAGTATGCCGTAACAATTTATCATAACTGACAGTATGCTGTAACAATATATCATAACTGACAGAATGATAGAAGATTGTGTCACAAATGACAGTAAGCTGTAACAGAAATATCATTACTGACAGTATGCTGTAACAATGTATCATAACTGACAGTGTGCTGTAAGAATGAATCATAAATGATAGTAAGCAGCAACAGATATATCCTTACTGACAGTATGCTGTAACAATGTGTCATAACTGACAGTTTGCTATAAGATTTTGTCACAATTGACAGTAAGTTGTAACAGATATATCATTACTGACAGTATGCTGTAACAATGTATCATAACTAACAGTGTGCTGTAATAATATGTCATAACTGACAGTAAGCTGTAACTGATATATCATTACTGACAGTATGTTGTAACAATGTATCATAACCGAGAGTGTGCTGTTAGAATGTGTCATGACTGATATTAAGCTGTAACAGATATATCATTACTGACAGTATGCTGTAACATTGTATCTTAACTGAGAGTGTGCCTTACGAATGTGTCATAACTGACATTTTGCTCTAATAAAATTCCCATAACTGACAGTGTGCTGTAAGTATTTGTCACAACTGACAGTAAGATGTAACAGATTTATCATTATTGACAATATGATGTAACATTGTATCATAACTGACAGCATGCTGTAAGAATGTGTCATAAATGACAGTAAACTGTAACAGATATATCATTACTGACATTATGCTGTAATGATTTATCATAACTAACAGTGTGCTGTAAGAATGTGTCATAACTGACAGTAAGCTGCAACAGATATATCATTACTGACAGTATGCTCTAACAATGTATCATAACTGGCAGTGCGCTGTAATAAATATCCCATATCTGACAATGTGCTGTAAGAATGTTTCACAACTGACAGTAAGCTGCAACAGATACATCATTACTGACAGTATTCTGTAGCAATGTATCATTGCTGACATTGCGCTGTAATAAATGTCCCACAACTGACAATATGCTGTAAGAATTTGTCACAACGGACAGAAAACTGTGACAGATATAATCTTTACTCTCAGTATACTCTAACAATATATCATAACTAACAGTGTGCTGTAAGAATGTGTCATAACTGACAGTAAGCTGCAACTGATATATCATTACTGACAGTATGCTGTAACAATGTATCAGAACTGACAGTGTGCTGTAAGAATGTGCCACAACTTACAGTAAGCTGTAACAGATATATAATTCCTGGCAGTATGCTGTAACATTTTGTCATAACTAACAGTATGCTGTAAGAATGTGTCATAACAAAGAGTAAGCTGTAACAGATATATCATTCCTGACAGTATGCTGTAACAATGTATCATAACTGACAGTGCGCTGTAATAAATGTCCCATAACTGACAATATGCTGTAAGAATGTGTCACAACTGACAGTAAACTGTAACAGATATATCTTTACTGTCAGTATAATGTAACAATGTATCATAACTAACAGTGTGCTGTAAGAATGTGTCATAACTCACAGCAAGCTGCAACTGATATATCATTACTGACAGTATGCTGTAACAATGTATCATAACTGACGGTGTGCTGTAAGAATGTGTCAAACCTAACAGTAAGCTGTAACAGATATATCATTCCTGACAGTATGCTGTAACATTGTATCATAACTAACAGTATGCTCTAAGAATGTTTCATAACTGACAGTAAGCTGTAACAGATATATCATTACTGACAGTATGCTGTAACATTGCATCATAACTGACAGTACCCTCTAAGAATGTGTCATACCTGACAGTAAGCTGTAACAGATATATCATTCCTGACAGTATGCTGTACCAATGTATCATAACTGACAGTGCGCTGTAATAAATGTCCCATAACTGACAGTGTGCTGTAAGAATGTTTTATACTTGACAGTAAGCTGTAACTGATTTATCATTACTGTCAATGTGCTGTAACATTGTATCATAAATGACAATGTGTTTTTAAAATGTAGCATCACTGACAGTATGCTGTGACATATTTATCATAACTGGCAACATGCTGTAACAAATGTGCCAAAACAATATAATGTAACAAATGTAATATAAGTGACAGTATGCTGTAACAGCTTATCACAAATGACAGTACACTGCAACAAATGGAAAGCCTCAGGTTTCTATGGTTCAAAACCAGCATCATTTACCCTAAAACTGTGTGCCTCGCAAGTCCTTACATTACAGTAGTGTGATCCAAATACACACTTTGCTTTGCGTTCTTTGTGACACTATTCTAAGATATTCATACAACGTAACCAATATTCTATGGATGAAATCTGGTCACCCTAAATTATTCAGAACAGTTATACATGGATGAACATCAATATACATTTTTACTGATTATTCTTTCCTGTCAGTTACTTCACTGCACATAAATAAGAAAGACCGAGTGAAAGGGTGTGAAAATGTAAATGAACATTGTTGTGCCTACTCTCTCAATCACTCCGCAGCCATCTCAGTGCCGTATTAGATGAGAAAAATGACAGATCATCATTGATTACTTTCTTCTCGTCAATGAAATGCATATTAAGTTGGAAATTTTAAGATAAACCACATTAATAAACTCATTCACTTTATATCACTGTATATTACTTTTATTTGCATGATGAAACATAAAAGCAATGAAGATTTCAAGTGTCGATTGTGGTGAATGTATAGAATTTGGCCTTCTGGATAATGATATCATGTAGCTTGCTACGTCTTCCATCTTTAAAGCGTACATTGCAGGTTCTCCAAAAGGTGGTGGCCATCTACAGGTTGCATGACATCAGAATCCAGAAGACCAAAATTCAAAATGTACTGTACTTATTCAAGTTTAAGAAGAAACACAACAAGGGAAGCATAATATATGACAGGAAAATAAGTGATCATAATAATGTATGGTTAATAAAATAAATTATTTTATTTTAAGGGAAGAAGTGAAAGAATGAACATGCAAGCCTTGGTTGGTTGCAATTGCGCCAACAACTTTTTGGTATGCCAGACAATTCTCTCTGAAGGTGCAGATTTTCTCAACTCGTAAATACTCCTAACCCAATCAACAACTTTCTTAAGAGTTAGAATAAGAGGAACCCATGCTTTTATGAGAAGTACAAACCACATATGAGATGGAAAACCTGCAAGCACATTCAAATTTAATAACAATAATTTAGCTTCATGTTCTTCAAACTTAAAACAGACTCACTTTTTTGGTTCTGAAAATGAATACAATTTCTATACCTGCAGGGTAATACTGGTTGAGAGGAGCCTTGCATTTGCTTGCACTGTTACATCAGTGTTCTGTTCATATACAGTTCTGAACCTGGAAGACTGGAAATTATATATATTTTTTTCGAAGAGGCAAATACACATCCTGTATCTACATTGACATTATTTTCACTTGATGGAACCCAATTTTTGCTGGAAACCGTCTATGATTCTAAACAAGAAAATACTATTTTTATGTTACTTATAATGTCAGCAGTCTTTAAGCAGATGTGTACAATAAATACAATTTTAAAACTATATATTTGAACCAATATTCTAGCCATAAGTTTGCTACAGCACTTGTGAGTTGGTGTTGACAATGTCCTCCATAAAGAATTTTCACAAAACATAATTCATATATATTTAAAATTACTACTTTCCAGAACAGTCACATTTGAGATAACGTTCCTCTACACTGGAAACAAAGTCGGTAAAGAAGAAAAACAAAGTCATTAAAGACAATCTGTCAGAAGTTAAACTGTGAATATACCCAATAAATATGATAAGTAGCATTCATGGCCAAATTAAAGTTATGTTATGGCGCAAATGCAGTCAACGCAGTGTCTGCGATGCATTTTGTCATGTGAGATCAAAATGGAATTAAATAAAGTTAAGAATACAGGTTCATTTGAAAGTAGTGAAAGTGGGTTTCTCTTAACGTGGATTATTAGAGTCGAATATCAAGGAACAAGCACCCAGAATCTTCTGTTCCCCGAAGGCGAACAAAATACCGCACACTGTAACGTGATATGGACAAAATTCCATGACATCTTCCTGTAACTCCTAAGCAGTCCCATTTATTTAGTGCTGCTTGAAATAAGTGGAAATTCAGTCCACAAAATGTTTATGTTCTTGGTACAATTACAGTTACTGGAATTATAATATGTCAGAAACACTGTTCACTGAAAACAAGTTTGACTCATACTTCATCTTTTGACTTAATAAACTTGTTCAAAGCTCCACTGGCAAAAAATCAACACTTTTTATTGTTAACACGTTAAGGTCTTCGTCTTTATCACTTTGATTATTTGTTATGTACAACGTTCGCAACTGAAGGGTTTTGAGAGATGGATATGTATGGATGGAACCCACTAATGGGCAACAAGCGCGAGCCGTCATGACGCCAAAAGCTCTTTCAACAGTAGCAGAAGGACAACAGCGAAACTGATAGAAATGCTTTGACCCGAATTCTTATCGGGGACTTTCACTTCCACTTCTGCCATCTTGAAAATGGAGAGCAGGAGGTGAGAATGAAGTTCTGGATGGTGAGAGTTGATCTTCTCACTGATGTCATGTAGCGGACCGGCACACTCCTCCTGAATACAAAGAAACAAGTAAGAGATATGGTCCGGCAAAGAAATATCTGGTTCTCACAGTGATGTTGCTGAAATTTTAAGTCTTCTGAGATGTTATATCATGTCGACCGGCGTCTCGAAGAATCGCAAGGCCTCTGGAAACGCCAGTTCCTCTTTAACTGTCGATATGGTGTAACATCTCAGAAGACATGTAATCTTATGCTGTGGTATCTTATAGCAGGATTAAAACCGCAAAGTCCCCATTATTTTGAACGACAATATTCAGGGCGAATCTCACTAACCTTACGGCCTCCTACCTCAGTCACACGACTGTAGTTGCTGCGTAAGCAGACCAATACTGACACTCCCACCGCTCTGACCGCAGAACACAAGAATCTACGCGCACGTTTCGCGCACTCTCCTGATTTGTGATGTCAGCCTCAAGCTAACGTTACCTGGGCCTGAAGCTGGAGACTTTGTGGAATCAATCCTGCATACACAGACTAAATTTTAATCTCATTTCGAAATTCCTTTGTTCTAATTAATAGGAGCTACAATAAAATTATTTCTGTTGCAATTAAAAATATATTCCACGGTAGATAATCAAATTAAGGGTAGTAAGATTGGTTTCGTACGCAAAGTTCAACGATGAAAAATTTCGGTAGGAAAACGGAACAGAGAAAGAACCTACAAGTTTCAAGAAAGTAGGTTGTTAGATTATGGGGTTTGTTCGATTTGAACTCTTTCGTGAAGATAACACATCTGTAGAGTGGTAGGGTTTAGAAGATGGCTTTGATGATGTTACCATCATCATCCGTCACGAGTTAGGCCTCGATAGATCCGTTTCGGCCTCTTCTAATAGTCTTTTCAAAGGTCTTCCAAGACGACTGCATCTATTTGCATTACAATTCAGCATTATATTTGTCATTCCGCTGTTGCTTATTCTTGTTACATGACGTAGCCAATTTGATTTGTATTATTCTTAGTTTCACGTTAACTGGTTCTAATTTCATCTCTTCCAAAAATTTCTCCATTCTTTTTGTGGTCAAAAAGAGTGTACCCGGCTCTTCTTCTGAAAAATTTCATCAGGACTGATGTCAACCGTTTTGTATCCTTTTTACTAATGGTCCAAATTCCGCTCCAATACAAACACATGGGGAGAACCAGGGTGTTATATACTTTCATTGTGGAAAACTTCTGGACCTAAGTTGGTTTAAAAGTGTTGTTTAGATTTCCCATTATCTGAGCAAGTTTTGCTAGTAACATATATTGGTGTAAACAGATGTACACAAGAGTAAACGGGTGTGATGATTTGGATTCATAAGCCAATCAAAAACACAATTATTAACCACACATACTGGAGCGAAATAATAACAGAGATAAAACTAAATACTGGAAGAGGGATATTATTATTATTATTATTACGTAGGCTATTCGGAAAGTAAGTACCGTCTGCGCATATCTCTCGCACATCCTCGAGACTGTCACTTTGTGCATGTGCAGTGACTTCTTCTATCAATTGAGAAGCCACACACGCCATTTCGTGAAATTCGTATTATGTTTATGTTTGTTCCTGTGCGTTAAACATGTTTAAGAAAATTAAAGGGACCGCCGACTGTGAAATAGGTCTGTAATTCGTTTTTTTAAACGCTGGGAATATGCTACAAAGTGAGATTCATCACCAGATCTGTCAAGTGTATGGTGACAATGCGAAGAGTGACGGCATGGTTAGGAAATGGGTTCGGATGTTCAGTGAAGGACGACAGAACTTGCACGATGAGGCGCGAAGTGGGCGTCCATCTTTGGTGAATGATGATTTGGTGCGTAAGGCCAACGAAAGAGTGCGTGACGACAGACGTTTCATAATTTCTGATCTGTCCCTGTACTTTCCTCAGATTTCAAGGACTCTACTCTATGACATTGTCATCAGTCATTTGGTCGCAGGCGGCCGCATTCTATGAGAAGGGTATACAAAAACTTGTGACCCGTTACGATAAGTGCTTCAATAATGGGGGCGAAAATGTGGAAATATAGTTTGAAGAATGAAGAATCTGGTAACAATAAAATTTTGTACGAAACCTTACTCGATTTTTTAAAAGCGAAACGGTACTTACTTTCTGAATAAGCCTCGTATTATTACATTACCATAATCATTTCTCCCATTATTATTATTATTATTATTATGATTATGATTATGCGTTCTTTATGAAGTAAAAAAGGGATTCCTTATGAACAGAACACGTTTCTCCGTCCGTACGTCTTTTCTCTGTGACCTGCTATCAACGAATAAACAGTTGGTCGAATTTTCATGAAAATCGGTGGAGAGTCATATTTTTAACACGGAACACAAAAATATGTACGTGTAACTTACATACGTCTTGGCGGATTTTGAGTGAAATTCTTTACAGAAAATCTGTATAAAATATCACTGAATGGTTCTCAGCTTCGTGGAAAAAGAAGCAATGTATAATTTTCTTGTAATTTCTATATTTTTCTTTCTGTTTAGATAAAAAACAGGGTACAGGATATCTTCTTTTATTGAACTGAATTTAATTTTATTTAAAATAGATACCGCTCTCTTTTGTAATAAGGTGAAGTTTCTGTGTCTGGGGAGAGGGTTTTCACTTCTGGAATTGTATATGTACTGAACATGTAGTTCCTAGTTGTAAGCAGCTCAGACCATTTATGAAACACTGACGTCAGCAGGCTTTTTACCTAGCAATCCTGACAAGCATTGCTACAACTGGGAAACGGAAATGCGACTACGGCAAATTATCCCTTAAAACCCAAGGAAATGGCAATTCGGGGTCAGAAAGTCACTTGTTGGAGGGAGGTTATGCCGGACAGAGGTTACGAGCCTAGTGGCAACAGATGGCTACAGCCATCACCATCACTTGTTGGTCTGCAGTATGGTAGGCAGGACCGCCTTATTGTTGTATCCTGTTGAATGTGAAACTGGTGCTAACGGATCTTAAGGCTCTGAACCGCTTGTAGAAGTCAACACAACTATATAATAAAAGTATAGGTTAAAGCGACATGTTTCGACTTAAAAGTCATCGCCAGCCTAAGCTAAGAACCACGAAGTTCTTTACAATGTGGCTGTGCGCATTTGGTAGCTGTGGGAAGCCATTCATCCCCGCAGGAAGTGAAAGCTACACAGGGAAAGAAGCCCGTTCACTACTGCACGAAGAAGCCTGCAACCGCCTCACAGAAAAAAATTAACTAGACAAGACGCAACTGATCCAAAACAGAAAGCAGTAACAGACTACAAAGAACAAGTGGACAGAACCCCCCCCCCCCCCCCCCCCCCCCCCCAAAAAAAAAAAACAAAA
>Ga0123357_10011088_pt1 | contig 11529 bp, 11 predicted proteins | sample TergutEmb28metaG_FD_89873 | JGI IMG/M metagenome (GOLD analysis project Ga0123357, IMG submission 89873) | Embiratermes neotenicus P4 segment gut microbial communities from Petit-Saut dam, French Guiana - Emb289 P4 | ecosystem: Host-associated > Arthropoda: Insects > Digestive system > Gut ...
GGTGTGGTGTCTCTCTCTGTGGGAGCTCTGTGAAGGGAGCCTGGAGGGAGGGCTTCCTTGCTGAGGACCCTGAAGGATATGTAGAGAAGGCTCTGGAGACGGGCATCTCTTTCCATAGGGACCACTTTGAGGAACCTGGAGGGGGGCTCATCTACCAGGGACTTTGAGAGGAGGATGAAGGGGGCTCTGGAGGTGTGGTGTCTCTCTGTGGGAGCTCTGTGAAGGGAACCTGGATGGAGGGCTTCCTTGCTGGGGACCCTGAAGGATATGTAGAAAAGTCTCTGGAGACGGGCATCTCTTTCCATAGCGGCCCTGTTTGGGGAACCTGGAGGAGGGCTCATCTACCGGCGACTTTGAGAGAAGGATGAAGGGGGGCTCTGGGGATGGGGCTTCTCTCTCTGAGGCTCCATGGAGGGGACCGGGGGGGGTGAGCTCCTTCATTGGGAACCCTGGAAGATATGTTCAGATAGTCTCCAGATATGGGTATCTCTCTCTGTAGGGGCCCCTATAGTACTGCTGGGAACCTGGTGTTTGGGGGGAGGCTCATATACTGGGGACTTTAAATGCCCTGTAGACAAGTATTTCTCTCCATAGTGGCCCTGCTGGCAAACCTGGAGGGGGTTCATTTGTGGGGACTTTTAAGGGAAAAGTAGTAGTATATCTGAGTTCCTTTCTTGGACCCATAGGTTATTAAGATTTTGTCTGGGGACCACGGCTTCCATGATCCGATATGGGGCACAAAGGGCCCCTCTATTAAGGCCTAGGTGCATCGGGACTGAGAGGCCCCGAACCCAATTGCTAATCTATCTATCTTGCCGAGATTGTTCCTTTGATACTCTTGGCGATCCATCAGTTAATCCGTTCACTGGGTACTAAAGTAACTTATGACTGCACAGATTTAGTTATGATTCTTTACTGCCCCCATCACTCATAATTATTAGAACTAAAATAATTCCCTTCCATGCAACATTTCCGTACGGGGTTACCATATATCCATAACAAGCCAAGACGACATCCCTTATCCACCATCAAAGAGTGAACATATTGTAGTTCCCTCACACATACATAACAATGCAACAAAAAAAATAAATAACACTTGCAAAATTATATGTCAATTCTAGGCACAAGGCTATTTTTCAGGGAATCCAGTTCTTGTCAGGTCAGGAACACCACCAATATACGTGCACAATTCTTCACAAGATATGCTTTTAGAATTGTACTGCACAGCACAAATTCCTTTAAGGACGTTAGCAGACCATGTTCTCCGCTCATTGTCTATTGGACCACATCAGGGAGAAAACTCAACATCCCCCATTATGTGCAGGAATAACAAAACGAAACTGTAGTAACTTTAACAATTTAGGATGTTCTGCAGCAGTATTACCTTTAGTGAAACATTTTGCCCATTTCTTGTGGGACATGAGAAAAGGAAACTGTGGATTTTTTTTATTTTTCTTATATGTATTTTTTGAAGTAACAAAACTCACCATAACATTCCAGATCATCTACAAAAACATCTTTGGAGTGTACATATCAAATGGCAAGTTGAAAATTATCCCCACGATGTAGAATCACTTAAGCTTAGGCAACAACATAGACAATTCTTGTACTACTAGACCCACATGGACAAGTACTCTGAGTTTGAAGTCTAAAGTCCTTCTACACACCAATAACATTATTTGCACTCTTCTTCATAGCCAGCTTCCAACTTTCATGTTACCAAATGTTTGGTGTTTAGTATCAGGGGAAGGAAATGGGCTGAACACTTTACCTTGAAAATTAAAAACTTCATGGTTGAAAGTTTTATTCTTTCACACTTTGCATTAAGACAACTATTTACACAAATACAAATCTGCATGTACTGTATGTTTCTTCCTTTCTGAAGGAAGTCGTGAATTTTTATAATCCCTTAATATATACAACAGTTTCATTAATATCACCATTTCTGTTTCTTTAAAATAACCCGTAAAGAGATTTATGTACAGCTATTAACTGGACATGCAAATTCCAGCAGAAGTCTCCTTTTAACTTCTACATTATTTTAATTATTCGGGGGATGGAAAAACGTTTGCCAATTGAATTCAGAACCAGATTATTTTGTAAGCCGTGTACAGATTTAAAATGGTTTCTTATCCTTCCGTTCAACATCAGCATATTAAAACACATCCACATGAGTATGGTATAAATGTTGACTTCTTATGAATAACACTGAGGAATGTGAACATACCATGCACAATCAACACCACGGCAAACCACAGGACTCAACAAAGAAGTTGAAAGATTGTTAACTTGATGGCTCAGCTTGTTATAACCCACAAGTGTCTTGTTTTAATATTACCCACAGAATCTCAAACAAGCACTTGCCCTGATTAACATTATACAGCTTTCTATGTGACAAATTGTTGAAACTATCAAAATTCTGTTCGACACAGTTGTTTACTTCAGCCCTCATTCCCTATGATGTTCACAATAGCTAGTATTCCTAAGACTGAATGTACAATGAAAACCACATTTATAATCCTTTCAGATTATTTCTGCAAATTTCTTTTTATCTAGTATGCAATGACTCAACAGATATGACTTCTGTTAATATGGAATTGATTTAATGCAGCAGTAATTGAAACACAGAACTTGTAAACAATTACACAATATGCACTGGCATAAAACAACCTCCAATATAACAAAACTGTGATCATAATATTGATTCTAAATAGCAAATGGCAATTTCGTTCGACAGTATCAGAAATACTTGTCATGTATAACAGAAATCAAGTAATTTCTGTTACAAGAACCCTATCAAAAATGGGTAAGTTTATTTTGTATACTCTCAGAACACAACAAATTTAGTTCTGTTCATATTCTTGGAGGATATGTGTCCAAGTTTTTTGAGGCCATCCAAATACTGACTATAAAATCTCATTTGCAAATATAATTCGAAAGGATTATCACGATGTTTTGTGTCTGACATTTCACACATTTTGTTAAGAAGGTGATGTATACTAGCAATGTAATAGCAGCCCACATACTCTGTCTACTTTCTAACAGTGCAATTATTACAAGCTCAAAAAAGAGAAAAGGGATGTAAAAGAGGTGGATAAAATCAACAAGAATCTCCATGCTGTAGGTGTGACAGGGCAGGAATTGTGGTGCTCTGAAAGCAAAAAGCAGACACTGTATGTTATTCTTCATGTGGCAGGTAATCATCAGGTTAAAAAAAGATACATATATGTACAAAATAAACTTGTGTTATTTATACAAAATGTTCAATTTAACATGCCTGATGGTAGATTCATCATCTGGACTGTATCACGTACGTTGTACATCAATTACAACTGCAGACAGATTATTACATACAGATTATAATAGAAGTCTATTACCCCTTCTTTTTTAAAACCACTTTTTAAATATGATTAAAATCAGTTTACAGACTATGGTAAACACTGCCATACAAAATCTGTTAATAACCTAATTTTTAACATCAGTAAAGAAGTCTGTAATTGAGTTAGAATTTCCAAATATTTTGATGTGGACTCACCATTAGTTGGAAACATTTCAAATTCTAAATGTACACAGATAACAAGGGATATTCAAGTCTTGGTTATTATTACCATACATATTTTGTGTACTTGTGAGAATATGTGTTACCTTGTTTTATGTTCAGTATCACTGCAGTCTACTTTGTCACGTTTTAAAAAAATACTGATCCAAGGAGAAGTGCTGCAACCAACACATTATTCATATTGTATGTAAATGACTCATCAATAAATCATGGAAAACAAAGCTTAATGTATTCACACTTACAGGAATAAAGACGTTTTCACAGAAAACCAACAATATTCATACGTAATAGCACCGTATTAATTTTAGGTATAGTTTACTATATCATTGCATCGTTTTTGAGCTGCATTTATGATTCATACAAAAAAGACAATTCTGACAAACTGACATTGTATATGTTCTTTCTGTCTCACCCCACTATTTTGCAATCAGTCTAGTAAAGACGAGTTTATATTATTCACATTTCGCTTCATTGCAGAAACTAAGCTTTTTTTACATCAAGACTCCCCATTTACTGCACTTTCAGAGATTGAAGCACAATTACACATCAGCACATTACACAGCTCTAATATGCAGCCACACATCTGTCACTTCTTGCTATCCTAACAACTGTGTCAGAATCAAAGAAGACTTATACAAAATTGGTACCTTGTATAAAAATTATGATTGCCACAATGCTATTCATGACAAAGTAATCTGATGGTAGGGCTAATCTTCCTACCAATATTTCTGATCTGACATTACTTCCTTCAGTCAGTTTTACTTAAGAGTAGCCTCCAATTAATCTCAGACTTCTACACATTAACACGTGTAAACAGTATGAACTCTGGAGACTTCAAGATTATTCATTACAACTCATATGGATTGTGTAACTGCTAATCTTGATCATGTATGATGGTCTTAGTTATCTCTAAACAAGTGATGACTGTTAACGAATTTCTATACATGGGCTGAAGAAGAAACTATAGCCGAATAACAGACATACAAAGCGCATGCACTCTGAAATACCATTCCCTTAAGAAATGAGAATGTAGGAAATACAAACTATGGGCTGGATGATCAAGGACTTGTGGTTTGAGTCCTGGCAGGCAGAAAACAGCTCTTCACTAAAGTGTCCAGCTGCGTGATGCCCACTCAAACTATTCATGGGTACTAGTGACTTGTACCCTGAGGGTGCAACCACCGATGCACCAAGGCATCAAGCTGACCACTCACCTCCACCTACAACCAAGGTCAAGAATGTATGTTGTTATACCTCCACACTCCTGTAAGCCTTCAGGGAATGGTACTTAACTGAGTGTGTGAACAACTTTACCTTTCAAATGCGCAGTGAGGATTTGAAACAAAAATTAATATTTTTGGAAATATATTCATGATATTCAAACTCACCTTTTCTTAAGCGTTAAGAATACACAGCAGATTTTATAAATCAAAAAATGGCCTCTAAGTCAATACAGCCAGTATCACAGCCATTATATTGTGGTGTAGTTTAATGAATTCACATTCTAATGACACTCCAAATTATGCAGACAATTTTTCATGTCCAGTCTCAAATACAATAAACAACAGTAACTACGATCACACACAAACATACATGACTCTTCCACAACATTCTGATTACCAAAATTTATGAAACTTGTGATTATCTGCAGATTAACACAATGCCTGATAAAACAAAAGTCACATGCACATACACAAGAGAGCAGCAGTTCTCACTGTTTTCAAAATATGCATATACCGGTCACTTTTCCCAGTTGGTGAATGTAAAACTCTATCTTATATATCTGCCTTTTAAAATCATCAGAGCTTTTCAGACAACCACACACAATGCCATCCCATCTTCAGAAAGCAAAACTTAAAAACAAACTGAAAAATAATTATTAAAAACTGACACATTCTATTTAAGTACTATTTAAAATTATAGTGTTCACAGATTAAATTCAAACCAGAATGACTTGTGTGCATGCATGCGTACTTGTGTATTTACAAAGTCAGTATACTTTAACATATAATTTTGCAGTTTTTAACTACAGAATATTTTTAATCTGCATTCTAAGCATGGCTGTTATCACAAGAGATGTATCAAATACACGCTTCTCATAATGTATAAAGATCCTGCAACAGTTGCCATGCTGACACCCAAGATTAAAGATATTCATATGTTCTGTACTTTCATCAAAATCAAAATCAGCTTATGAACTCGCACGTGTTGTATTAAACACACTTAATGATTGTGACTGTATATGGCAGTTGTATAATATAAATACAGCATCAAAGTGACACAAAATGAATGCCTGCTGCACAATGGAACTATATAATTAATTGCTGGTTAAGGATTATACCTGTTTAATGGATACTTTACTTCAGAACTTACAACACACACAAAGCAAAAGAGGAATAAGATGAAATAAACTTTTAGTCATTTGTACATTCCAGACTACTATTATAAAATTGTTTTGATACTAAAATAAAGTGGGGAATCTGAGCTATAGCCATGAAACATTATTGCAACACATAATAACGGCAAGATGATAAAGCATTACGGGCATAAATCAAACAAATGCTCAAAGAAAATTGTACAGTAGAAAAGTTTCTGTGTGACATATTCCATTCCTAGATATGTCCCTTTTCCTACAATCAAATCCTCTCTGTCCATGAGCTATCCTACAAAAACCTATTAACAAATATCCTTTCTTATATTTTCCTTGCCTTCATTGTAACAGGGGCAAGACAGATGTTCATACAATGGATTTGAAACAGGAAATGTTCACTTTCATTACCTAAAAGAGTTTCAGTTGTACTCCCCTCAATATACCAATGCTGTTCCACTCGAAAAAGCTTATTACTTATAAATATTTCATCCAGAAGACTTCAAGTTTTCAGCAAATGCAGTTTCAAACTTCATGACCAGTCCAATCAGTATGAGTATGTTGAATACTATGATAAGATAAAGTTGCTTTATTTAGTGTGTACTGTATCTCTTGTACAAATGGTTAGGTTCTGTATATCCCTGGCTTTAAAACCACATCATACCATTTTCAGGAAATCTGATTAAGAACTTCACAATTTGTACATTTCATTAATTACAAAGAAAAAATACAAATTACTCTGAACATTACAGAACTGTCACCTTTGTCCTGTTTCTACACTGGCCATAACACTTTGGTACCAGAACTGTATGTCTGGTGTGATCTGTAGCAAACCGGAATTTAAATCAGAGCTGAATAAGAGTGGCCATAATTGGCTGTCAGCAATACCTAACATTTGGCAGTTTTAGCACTCCACTGGGCATTTCAAATACATAGTGTTTGGCACCCAAGGATATGAACTACTTACTAACAAATAATGAAAGCCCCTTAAGATATCATAATAAATCTGTCGCACACATAAACATAAAGTGATCTGTTTGCAAAAAAGTCTGCGGTTCCTCAACAACAGGATCTTTATACTCGAAATGTTTAACATTTCTCTTGCTGCAGCAAAACATTGTGTTGTGCAAAAACAGGCACAACTTTGTCACTGAGGGTTTAGTGCAAATTTTTATTAACATTTACTAGATGCAATTTATTTACAGGAAAATGTTAACCCATATGGCAGTTAAATGGTGAATAAGACTTGCAAGTATTCTGTTAATAAGACTTGCATGCATTCTTCATGATATAATGAACGTTCCAACCACGAAGACACAAAAACTCACCCACTTACAAACAGAGAGACAGAGAAAGAAAGAAAGAAAGAAAGAAAGAAAGAAAAAGTTCACTCTCTGCCCATAACAGGGGTTTTATTTCATGTACTTCCAGGCATATTGGTCAGAACTGATGAACAGGTGTCCAAACTTTTCAGTATAAGCACAATTTCTCATTTTCATTGCAGTGTTATTAACAACTTTATTACACACAATCAATCTGCATTTTTATATCATGGATGCCAAGAAACAGTAACCAACTCTAATATTAGAAGGTACTATGACTTCAAAGTAGAGGGGTAAATCACCAAAGAATGCTACCACAACAAGATATTGCCAACAATTTATACAATAAACACACAGTCTTTTCCTGCTTACAAAGTGTCTACCCTAAGATTGTGATGGGGGCATAAGTATAGGAGTCCGTCACTACTGAAGACTTAGGAGAGTCAATCTTAAAGTTTGTTATGACAGTCATCTTTATTTCTGCATTAATATCTGACATGAAAATTAATTCTGCTTACAAGAAGGAGCCTCAAGTTTTAAATGTTTATGTTGTATCAATATATGAAAAATAAACATATCCTGTCTTTTCATTCATTGTATAGCACTAATAATTCAGTTTAAAGCCCTGAAAGATCTCTGCATAAACCAGAACCAAAAACAAAGTACCTAATACTAGGGCAACTGACATGAGAGTTATTAAGTATTTGTGTTCTTCTCACAATCCTCTAGTGAAGGTCTGCAGTGTGGTTCAAATATCATGATTTTATGGTTCCAAATGAGGTTATACAGCCCCCTTATGCCCTTCATTTCATTACTTCTTACTGAGACTGCTATTTCACATGTATATATGGTTCCTATTAGACGTGCACCTGCTACACACACACACACACACACACACACACACACACACAAGTTGCTACATTATGTTCACAAAAACATAAACAGTGAAGAATTATGGAAACTAACCAATCTTCAGGTCTTGTGATATTACAATGTGGCAGGTGTCATCTTCCTCTTGAAACTTCCAAGACTCTGTACAATGTTTTAGGCTCATGTGGAACAAAGCACACCATACCATCAACTTGTGGCAACAGGAAACATACATTCCCAAACACATCTAGAAGTGTAAAATATTGTTTACCCACCAACAACTGAGAAAACCTGTACACTGACAAGACTTTGGGAGGACTCTTTGTGCTCCCACATTCATGGCTGCTCAATAATTTTGACTTAGAGGCCACTATATTCAAATGTGATCTTACATTCACACTGCAATCAGAGAAGTGGCAAGAGTGGCTGGCTTTCCACAGAGAAATACACTTGCTGCCCTGTTTGATACATGTATTCATGATTTACACAGGCATATTTGTGGCACAACAGTTCTTATCAGCATTAGTTTAGATGTTAGAAAGTTAGAGATTTTGTTGCATGAAACACTCTCCTGCACAAACAGGAAGAGTATAAAAGCCTTACAAGCTTATACAGTTCTATAAACTCCAACTGGTAATTATGAAGGATGACTTAAGTTGTAACTAAGACTCAGTCTACAATGTAACTTATAAAGATAAAGTAGGTGTAACTCAACATCATTCCTGAAAGATAAAGTAGGTCATTAATAATTAATTTGTCAAATTCACAGACTGATTCCAGGTATATACATTTTTAAACATAAATTCTGTACCAATTTACCTATTTTGACTCTCCTGTTAAATCTGTATGCATTACAAACATTTTAACTATTATTGTCACATTTACAGTATCTCACTTATATCAGTGTCATACCTTGCATATCCCATTTTCTGTAAGAGCCAAATAATTCTACAGTAGTTTTCTAAGAAGGTACAATTTCAATAAACAATACATTACCTAAGAGGAAAAAAATCCATTTTTACACGCCTCATAAAAATGACTTATAAGTTGTTAACAATACTGAAGACATCACAGCAAGAAGGTGACAACTTACCCACCATTTACACAAAATCCAGCCAGCCTTCTGTTCACAGCAGTGACTGGGTATATATATATATATATATATATATATATATATATATATATATATATATATATGTGTGTGTGTAATATATGTATGTATGTAAGTATGAACTCCGTAACACATTCAAATGGGATTAAATAACATAGTAAGCTTTTCATGAATATGAAACATATGAACAAAAAACTAAAATAATTCTACTTCAGAGAGCAGCTGTGTTGAGGAAAAAAAATGAGTTTCTTCAGAAGATACATTCCATTCCATTCCACCTGAATCCTTTGACTGACTGATCACAGTGCTGGATAACTGGTCAACTTTTTGGTTTCTTGACAAGCACAGTTTCCTTCCTTTCACACGTATTTTTTTCTATCATTAAGATAAGAAATTGTCTTATCGGATACAGAATGTATAAAGGTTCTCTCATTTTTAAAAAGAAACAAAAATGAAATAATTCACTACTACCACACCACATACAATGAAACCTCCAATCAATCATTCTCTTATGCATCATCTTCGCGCAAGTACTGTTCATTTACTGTGGTCTCTATAAATCTGACACCTTACAATTTTGCCTCAGCTGCTGTCATCCTGTGTTCTTCATTCTATTTCTGCAGTGCCTTCAGAAACTATGTACAGAGGGTTCATTACATTATGCAAAGCTCCCACAATACACCAAAACCCTAGCTTGGCTTTTTTTAGTTCAACTTTCACAATAACTTTTCCATGAAGCTACATAAACAGCCACGCAGTTCAGCCAAACACCATGCCAATATGGAGATCCCAGCCTCTGTGATGCTATGCCATACTGAGTGGTAATTTGGGTAACACCATCCCATTGTGTTGATCAATCCAATAATTCAGTACAAAGTCTGAATAATACAATAGTTAGTAGACTAAAGTGATACACTAATTATATTCATGCTAAATAGTTCCTTTTATGACTTTATATTTATGATGAGACAGGACTGACTAGCAGATACTAATTTGAGTAACATGATATAATGCGCATATGAATTTATTCTACTAAGTGTTGCATTCTTCAGATCTTATACTAAAGTATACTATGTGGTAATTAGTTACTGACATTTAGGAAGAGTGCACTGCCTCCATCTTCAGGACCTAGCTGTCCTGCAACATCTCAGAAGACTTAATCTTCTTCAACACTGCTGTGTGAATCTTAAAACTCACACTACATTAGTATATTAACAAGGATTCACATATGTACATAATGTATTCTGTATCAGAACCAATATTATTTGCTGATGGTACTAGTGTCATAATTTCAAGAAGAAATTTCAAAGATTTCTATTCAGTTGCACATTTAGTTCTCTCGCATATTATTAAATGGTTTGCTGCTAATAATTTATTTACAAATTTAGAAAATGAATATAATGAAATCCATAACAAAAAATCCATAACATTCTACATCATATATTGGTTATAAAGAAAAATATATATCAGAGGCAGTGAATACAAAATTTCTTGGTTTACAAATTGAAAACCACATAAACTGGAAGAATCGCATTGAAGAAATGATTCCTAAGTCATGTAGAGCCATTTGGTCAATGGTCCATATCAGGAACATTAACACTGTCAAATCAATTTACTATGTATACTTTCATTCTATTATAAAATATGGAATAATTTTTTGGGGTAACTCTTCCAACAATGGAAATATTTTCACTTCACAAAAGAAAACCATCTGAATTCAGGCTGGTGCACAACTTAGAACCTCTTGAAGAAGTCTATTTAAACAATTAGATATTCTACCGGATCCATGTCAGTATATACTTTCATTAATGAATCTCATTATTAATAAGCAGGTAATTTTTCAAACACATTCATTCGCACAATGTAGTAATATAAGGAATAAGTATCACCTTCACAGATCGTATGCCAACCGATCTTATTTTCAAAAAAAGTACATCTATGTTGGCGTAAACATTTTCAACAGTTTACCATTTAGCATGACAATCCTCAAAAATGAAAAGGCAAAATTTAAAGCAGCTTTAAGAAAATACCAACATACACACTCCCTTTACCCAGTAAATAAATTTTTTATGTATAAAGATGATTTATAATATTTTTGTAAAATGTAATACTTTACACTGTAAATTTGTATATTTGTGCCTTTACGACTTGTTCCACATCCTACCGCTTTATGACACAATTACTGATCCATATATATGTATGTATTATGTATGTATGTATGTATGTATGTATGTATGTATGTATGTATGTATGTATGTATGTATGTATGTATGTATGTATGTATGTATGTTTGTTTGTA
>Ga0123357_10011089_pt1 | contig 11528 bp, 11 predicted proteins | sample TergutEmb28metaG_FD_89873 | JGI IMG/M metagenome (GOLD analysis project Ga0123357, IMG submission 89873) | Embiratermes neotenicus P4 segment gut microbial communities from Petit-Saut dam, French Guiana - Emb289 P4 | ecosystem: Host-associated > Arthropoda: Insects > Digestive system > Gut ...
GAGCATCTTTGAAAGCCTGTTGGAACAACAAACTATTTGTCGCGTTTACCATGAACTATCCCTATCCTTCCAGGTCATCCTTGAGCGCTGCCAGGCGCTCATGAAGATGTTCTTCATTAAATCTGAGTTCGTAGATCGCAAAACCAATCATGCACATGCCGGCCATGGCGACCATGAACGGTACAAGATTACTGGTTTCTAAGCCCGTAAGCGCGGGATGCGTCGAGGGCATCAGGCGCGTAATAAGAAACGTGATAGGCGCATCGACCCAGGCAAAGATCGAAAAGACCGCCGCGTAGACTGCCCGCCGCTCCTCGTCTTCAACAGAATTGCGCAGCACAAAGTACGCGATGACCAGCAAGGTCATAATGGCATAGGTCGTGAGCCGCGGCTCCCATTCCCACCAGACGCCCCAAGACGCACGTGTCCAGAGGTCGCCGGAGATCATCGTGCCGATGATGAAGACGAGCGTGGCCTCCATCGCGATCTTGGAGCGCGTGTCATAGCTCTTCTTACGTTTGATAAGAAACAACACCGAGAAGATGGCTGCGATTGTAAACACCAGCAGCGAAGCCACCGCGATTGGCACGTGGAAGAAGAATATCTTCTGTGATAACCAGGGTTTCTGGACCGCAACCTGGTTGCCTGAGGTCGGCTGCTGCGCAGGTGACGCCAAGGGGAAGCCCGCGTTGACCGCCTTAGCCGCTTCCGCCGACGAGACATTGACCACGCCATTGGTCTGCATGCGGGCCGTGGTGAACGCGCCGATAAAGGCCACAGTGGTTAACACCCCGCCGATGACCGCGAGCACCATCGCCCATTTCAGGGAAGTTTTCATGCCCTTCCTTTCACTCGCCTTCCGCTAGACTCCGAGTATGAACTCGTAGAGCGCGTAGGCGATCGCTATCGTGATTACATCATACCCGAAAGCGATACCCGTGAAACGCCAAAAAACGCTTGTGGCATCCGGGTTGCCTAAAATCACCGCGTTGAGCGCCGTGACCACGGCGAGCAGCAGCGGGAACATCAGCGGGATAAAGATAACCGCTAACACAAAGTCTTTGCCTTTGGTGTTGACCGACATTGTAGCAAGCAGCGTCCCCACACCCGCGATGCCGATCGAACCCAACAGCAGCACAAGCGCCACCATCCAGAGCGGCCCCATCTGTGAGGTATGGGCGCTGCCCATGAAGATGAAATAAAAGAGCGGCGTGATGATGACCTCGACAATGACAAGGAAGATGAGGTTTGTTACCGCCTTGCCAAAGAACAGGATCGGACGGTCGATCGGCGAGAGAAGCAGGGCGTCAAGCTGTCCCTGGTCCTGCTCATGAACGAGCGAGCGGTTCAGCCCAAGCATCGAGGTGAAGACAATAGCGAGCAACAGCAGCCCGGCGCTGATACGACTCACGTCGAAGTTCGTACCCGCCTGCGACAACGCCACATAGTAAATGATGAGCACGAGTAAGGCATAGAGCCCCATCGAGGTAATCATTTCTTTCGTGCGCAGCTCCATGACGATGTCCTTGCGCAGGATCGCCTTGAACTGACGCCAGCTCGAAATCTTCGGGCGCGCCGAGATCGGGGACGGTTCCTCTTTGCCCCGCTGTCGTGGCAAAGAGGAACCGTCCCCCCTTTTCAGCACTTTGTCCTCGTAAGGCATCTAGCTCACCCCCAGCCCAACGGTCTGGTGGTAGAGCGTTCGGAACTCATCACGGTCAATGTCGCCGCGCTCCTCAAAAAGCACAACCTTACCCCGCGCCAGAATCAGCGCATGGCTACAAAGCTCAAGACCTTTATCAAGATCGTGGCTGACCATCACGAAAGTGTACTGATCACGCACGCTTGCGATCAGACTATCAAGAATGTCCATCGCGTGGGGGTCAAGCCCGCTGTAAGGCTCATCCAGAAATAAAATGTCGGGACGCGGCAGCAGGGCTCGCGCGATCGAAAGGCGCTGAATCATGCCGCGGCTGAAGGTACGTACCAGGTCCATGCGACGATGTTTGAGTTCAACGGCCTCCAGGAGCTCGTCGATCCGAGCCTGCGGGTTATCGATGCAGTAGAGCTCAGCGAAGAAACGCAGGTTCTCATCAGCAGACAAGTCGGGATAAAGGAGCGGATTGTGGCTGATGATGCCAATGTGCTCGCGCAGTTCGACCGCGTCTTTAACCACGTCGTAACCGAAGACTTTTGCTCCGGAGCCAGAGCCCTTAGAGCCCCGCGAGGGCGGCGTCAGCGTGGACAGCACCCGCAGCAGAGTGGTCTTTCCCGCGCCATTAGGGCCGAAGATCGAGAGAAACGCGCCTTGCGGCAGCGTAAAACTCACTCCGTCAAGCGCCTTGCGCACGCCAAAAATACGTGAAAGCCCCCGCACTTCAAGAGCGGGGACTTGCGCGCTGTTCTGTGTTATATGATCTGGCATACTCGACTGCAACACGCCGTGTTACTTCTTGCCCTTTGCGGCGTCGGGCTTGCTTCCGGACTTTGCAGCCGCGACTGCCGGTTTCTTTTTGGGCCAGTCGGCCAGCACGGTACCAAGCGCCATCAAAGCGATGCCAATCCAGAGGAAGCGAATGAGCGGGTTGATGCGCACGTCCACCGCGAGCGAAGTAATCTGCCCGGACGTATCCATCTGGGGATTAAGCGAGATAAAAAGATCCTTAAGCATGGTCGACTTGATAACTGCCTGAGAAGTCGTCTGACCCGTCATGGTGACGCTTGTAACCGAAGGCGCGACCGTGCCCAGGTCCCGACTGCCCTGCTTCAGGCCAAAGACCGTCGTGACCGTGAGGTCGCCATTGGCCGCGGTCGACTGCTTCTCGTCTTTCAAGGTAAGCACATAGTCTGCGATCGAGACCGTGCCGCCAGTTTTTGTTGGTACGTCGGGCATGACCTGGCGCACATACATGACCGAGCCCACCAGTCCGATCACGATGATCGCGACCGCGATATGCACGAGCATCCCGCCTGACTGCGTGCGCGCCTTGGTGATGATTGACCACAGTGATTTGTGATAGCCGTCACCGGTTGCCTTGCTGCGCGCCCGCGCGCCGTCAATGAACACAAACAGCGTGTTCACGATCAGGAAACTCGCCAGGAAGAAACCTACGACTGCCGTCGCGTCATACAGCCAGCGCGGCCCGTAGATCGTGAAGTTCGATGCCAGCGTGCCGCCCTGCCCCACCATGAAGTCATAAACCGGGCGCAAATTGCTGAGCCAGTTCCACATGAGCAAACCGAACGGTACGATCGTAATGAGCAACGGCAGCTTGACGTGATCCCAGAGCGCCTTTCCGCCCGTCTTGCCCCACTTAAGTAAGGGGCAGATCGCCATGATGGCAAGATAGATGATGCCCATATAATGCGCAATCGTCTCATAACTGGTTGTCGAGTAGGTTGTTTTCAGCCAGGCAGGTGCCGTCGTCATTGCCGCAACAATGACCGAAGCTAAGACCATGAACAGATTGTTGAAGTAGTAACCAGCCTCCTTGCTGGTGAGCGACTCGAAGTCACTGGCATTGCGCAACATATCACGGCGATAGAGCACCGCGATAGCCATCGCGACGAACGCGACGATCATGAGGAGTCCGAAGATCCACATCGCCACCGGGTCGGCCTCAAAACCATGAACGGACTGCACCACACCCGAACGCGTAATCCAGGTACCCAGGATGACCATCACAAAGGTGATCGCCGTCAGCATCATCGTCCACATCTTAAAGTTGCCTTTACGGCGATAGATGGTAAAGCTGTGGATCATTGCAACGCCTACGAACCACGAAAGGATCGAGGCGTTTTCGACCGGGTCCCAGCCCCAGAAACCACCCCAGCCTAAGACCACGTAGGCCCAGATGGCGCCGAGCGCGATACCAGCCGTCAAAAACAGCCAGGCAAAGATCGTCGTACGGTCACACTCGCGGATCCAACGGTCACTGGCGTCGCCCACCAGCAGAGCGCCGAACGCATAGGCCAGCGGCACCGACAGGCCTGCATAGCCGATGAACAATGCGGGCGGATGCAGGATCATTGCCCAGTGCTGCAGAGGCGGGCTCATCCGCCAGGCCGAGGCGGCGCCCACCAATTGTCCGTTGGCCAAATACTGAGCCGGAGTCGCCATAAAGGGATTGTTCATACCCTGAGCAGAAAATATCATAATCGAGCCGAAGATAACCACGATGAGGTTGAGTATCATCAGCGCCATGCCGTTGAGGTCATCGTTTCTCGGGGCGCCCTTGAGCGCCATGTAGCCGGTAAACATCGTGATGATCCAAGCCCAGAGCAACAGGGAGCCTTCCTTGCCCGCCCACAGGCCGGAAATGTTGAAAAGCCACATCAACGACGAGCTCCCCGTCGGATGGTTCTGGGCTACATACTGCATCGTGAAGTTCTTCGTCACGAACCCAACAACGATGACTGCCACCGAGACCGTGAATAACAAAAACGCGAGAAACGTCGCATAGTAACCGCCTCGGCGCGCCGAAAGCGCCGTGGGGTCGCCTTTGCGCCCCATCAAAAAGAGTACGACTGCAGCGAACGCGGCAAGACTCCCGCCCCACAGACCTATTTGTCCCAGTACCAGCATGCTTGCATTCCTTTCTGCGCGCTATCCGCTACCACCGAGGTGACGCGGCTCCTTCCCCTCGCTCCGGAGAGTATTTTCTCACTACTTTGAAAGCGCCACTCCGGTGGCAACGAACGTATCTTGTTCATCCAGTTCGCCCGTCACGACAACTTTAGAACCCTCTTTGACCGTGTCTGGCAGCCCACCGGAAAACTTAATCGGCAGCTCCTCGGTAGCGCCTGCCGCGTTGAGCAGAACGAAGCGTGGATCGGCGCCGGGCGCACTCAGGCTGCCCGACTTAATCACGCCGCTCACCTTAAGGGGAATGCCTTTCATAGCGGCAGCGCGTCCGAGTAAAGCCTCGACCGTATAGGCGTCAGACTCGCTGGCATATTTACTGGGGCACTTCGTCGTCATAGTGGTCGCCTTAAGATAGCTCCCACTTGCTACGTAAGTACCCGTAATAATAGCCTGCACTCCGTCGCCGAAGGTGTCGGGAAGCGAGCCCGTATATTGTATGTCAACGGTCGGACCCGTGCCTTTTGCGTCCGCGTCGTCACGAATCTTAAACTTCATGGGATTGGTCTGTTTGTTCCAGGAGCCGTTGACCACCGTGCCCGTAACCTGCACGCGTTTGCCGTCTGTTTTCTGCGAGGCAAACTCTTTGACCGTGAGGTTAGTGGCGGCGCTCTTGTTCAGCACAACAGCGAAAACCCCCACCAGTAACAAGAGAACGATCGCCGTGATGCCAATAAGGCGGTTGCGTGCGCGCTTGTTCATAAAGATGCTCCTTGTAGTGTGAAAGAGACGACGAAACCCCTGTGAGATTGGACGAAATCACGCGCGTCTCCGGTCAACAATTGCAGAGACTCATTGTAGCATAATTGCGGACAGAGCAGCCGGATTGAGCAGCCCGCCAGAGGGGCTGCGAACGCCCGGAGGGCAGCCAGTGGCTGGCCTCAGTGAGCAGTGCGAGTTAACCGGGTGAATGGGGTGACGTTCTAAGGATTGAGCAGCCCGCCAGAGGGGGTGCGGCGGGCTGCCAAAATAAAAGATATTCCACTTGATGCAAGCTGTAAAGGTGTGCAACAAAAGCGTCATCTTTTGAGAGCAAACATCACGTCTTCTGCAAATAGGTGACATCGGGCGTGAAATGCAACTCATCCAATAGCTCAAGATAGCGCTCAGGAGCCAGGCGCTCAGTCGCGCCGATGCTAGCGACCAACAAGGCCTCCATCACGTTCGTACCGAAGCTACGGCCATCGAGGCGCGGCGTGGTGGTTACGAGCAGATCAACCCCGCAGGAGCGCAGCCGCTCGAGATCAGCGGGCGTGGTGGTGTTGGTCACCACCGTCGTACCCTTGAGGTCATCAGGCATATACTTCACCACATACTTGTAGTCGCCCACGATAATGTCGTTGCCGTAGTAAAACTGGTCGGTGCGCTTGCCGCGCTTTGACACGGTATCCTCGTCGCTTTCCGCCGGATACAGCCAAGCAAAGGGTAGCTGGATAATAATCGGCGCCAGCATACGAATGGCGCCCTTCAGTATCCGGCGGCTGTGAATCAGCAGCGGGATCCCAAGCACATAGAGCAAGTCGGCGTAGGAAACTTGCGCGCCAGCGTCAGCGAAGGCCATCGCGATACCCCAGCGATCGACCGCCGAGGTAATCAGTACCTTCTTGCCAGATAGGTCGATACCCATATCCTTCTGCATGTAGCTGGCCGTAGCGCCTTCGACCGCGCCTTTCAGGCCGGTCCCGTCGACGAGCGCCTTATGGGTCACCAGTTTGGCCAGTGGCTTCATCTCACGCAGCCAGTAACTCTTCCCGGCAGCGTTGAGGAACAGGTCAGTGCCCCCCAACCCGATGGCCGCAACCTCATCGTCGGCGTCCAGTGCCTTAAGCAGCGCTTTGAGCGCGTCCAGGTCGCCATCAGTCCCCTGACGCGACACTTCTATCTCCTGGTCATTGACCTTGACCACCACACGATGGTCGCGCTTGCTTGAACCAAGCGAGGCAGAAACTACTTTTTTGATTTGTCCCACTCCTTCACCAATTGCGTGACCCCGGACAAAGTCCGGCGTCCCTGCTGTCGCATGCGGCGCTTACGCCGCCCAGAACCCAAACCAAGTCCCATCGCGCCGTCGCCCGTACCGCTCTCTGCAACCGCTCCGCCGTCCTCGCCCGGGCGTCCCAGGCCTTCCAGGATTGCCCCAACTTCTTCGAGGTCGGCATGCTGGTCATTAAGTAGCGGGCTTTCGCCCAGACAGATACCGATGAGTTCGGCATCGATTATACGACGAATCGTCTCGATGCGTCGGTCGCTGGCCAAAACAATAACCGTATCGAAGTCCTGAAGGGCGGCGATGGTATCAAGCGTGCGGTTGAACAGTTCTGCCGGATGTTCCGAGCCTGTATGCTCGCGCTCCGCCTGCGAAAATGCCAGCGTAAACTCAGCGCCGTAGCGGTCGGCCAGTTCGCGCAAGTCTTCGCCATTGTCGATCGGAAACGCAATGATTGCAACCCGCGCGCCACTGCGCAGCTCGCCAAGAGTCTCCAGGTTGCTGATGAACGTGCGCGGGACGTCAGCCGTGTGGGCTGCCTCCCGCTGCGTGGCGCCGTCAGCGCGCTCATGAAGAATGGCGTCAAGAGCCGTCATGATCTTCTCGCGACTGACCAGTTTACGTCCGATACGGAAAAGATCTTCTGCCATGGTCGTCTTTCTTTCTAGGCCCGTTCGCCCTACAGCGCCTGAGTTGCCATCAGGTACAGGCCGTCGAGAGTAAGGGTTGGGTCGCAGAATGTAATCGTATTTGAATGCGGCGCAACCAGCTCAGCAAGCCCTCCCGTCGCGATAACCGGCAGTATGCCTTCGCCCAGCTTCGCCAGTGATGACGGGTTCTCGGGACTATAGTCACCATCGCCGGTCATCTCGTCAGCGATGCGCATTGCAAGGCCATCGACCTTGGCTGCCTCGCCTACAACCAACCCGACGCGCAGAGCGTCTTCTGTAGTCTGAGCAACGATGCGCTCCGGCGCGGCCAGCTCAACTGCAGTCAGACGCGCGGCGCGAGCAAAGAGCGCCGCTGCGGAAAGTTCCAGCCCTGCAGAAATGGGGCCGCCGATGAAGTGACCCGCGGGATCGATAACATCGAGGTTAGTCGCCGTGCCGAAGTCAACCACTATCACGGGCGCGCCATAGCGTGCGCGTGCGGCTACTACATTGGCCAGGCGATCAGCGCCCACCGCCGCGCACTGCTCGGGCGTCAGGCCCAAGTCACGAGGAGCGATATCGGCTGGCAGCAGAGGAACTGGCAGCCCGCAGATCACGCAGGCCTTGATCCAGGCGCGCGTCAGCTCCGGCACAACCGAACCCAAACACACCGCGCTGACATCAGCAAACGCGAGGCCATGTAAAGCAAACAAGGAGGCCAGCTGCGCCGCCAGCTCATCCGGCGTTGCCTGCGCGTGTGTCGAGACGCGCCACAGAGCTTCCGGCCCATTTTGGCGTGAATCAGACGCTATCTGACTAGGCGCCGCAGAACGTGGCGGGCTTATCGCCCGTGAGCTCTGCGGGAACGACGTCAGGCGGCGCCTGTACGCGCCAAAAGAAGTCTGCGTGTTTCCTATGTCTATTGCAAGTAGCATGTGAGGTAACATGTTATCATTTTACATCAGGTAGTACTGTAGGAACCGTGGGTCAAAGGATGAGAACATGCAAGAAACCCCGCCGAAAATCCTGATCGTTGATGACGAAGCTTCCATTACTGAATTTGTCAGCTACAACCTAAAAAAAGAAGGCTATCAGGTTGCGGTGGCAGTGGACGGGCCAAGCGCGCTTGAAACGTTTGCTGGAGACCTCTTTGACCTGGTAGTGCTTGATATCAATTTACCGGGTATGAACGGCTTTGAGGTCTGCAAGCGCCTCCGGGAACATTCCACGGTACCGGTGCTTTTCTTATCAGCGCGCGATACTGAGCTCGACAAGGTCGTGGGGCTTGAGATCGGCGGCGACGACTACCTGGCCAAGCCCTTTGGTGTGCGCGAGTTCTCTGCGCGCGTCAAGGCGCTCCTGCGCCGCTCGACCACTGAAGCCGCTCACGAGGAAGCCGCAAATGAGATCGTCGAAGTCTCTGGCATCACGCTGGACCAGACCGCTCACAGCGCCCAAAGTGCTGCTGGCCCGATCGACCTGACGCCCCGTGAGTTTGAGCTGCTGAACTGTCTGATGCATCATGCTGGCAAGGTGCTCTCGCGCGAGCAGCTCTTGCGTGACGCCTGGGGCTGGGAATACCTGGTTGAAACTAAAACGGTCGACACCCATATCAAACGTCTGCGCGACAAGCTTGAAGCCGCCCAGATCAATCCAACTATCGTAGAGACCGTGCGCGGATACGGGTATCGTTTTCGCTGCGAATAAGGTCTAAGGGGGCCAGTCCTGGCTGCTCAAAAACACAGTTTTAGTTCTGAGATTTCGCAGAAGATGCGTCTTGTCTTCCTGCTGATAGTTGGTGGCTTGACCGTTATCTGCCTGGTCACCTTCCTCTCCATCAAGCAACCGGCCGCTCTCATTGTCATCAGCGTCGCGGGCGTGGTTTGCGCAGTGCTCGGCTGGATCATCATCGGACAGGTTTCTACTCACCTGACGCGCGATTTCCGCGGCCTGGTCACGACGATACGAGACTTTAACACCGGCAACAAGTCTGTGCGCGCCCGGGCGCAAGGCCCCAAAGAAGTTCGGCAACTGGCCGATGGCGTCAATCGCATTATCAAGGAAAACGGGAACGTGCTCGGCATGATAAAAGCTGAGGATCGCCGCCAGAATCGCTTCGTGGGCGATGTCAGCCACGAGCTGCGTACTCCGTTGGCCAGCATCCATGGCGCCGCAGAGACCTTGTTAGAAGGCGACGTCGATCCCGAGTACGAGCAGCGGTTCCTGAGGATGATCATAGAGAACACCGAGCGCCTGACGCGCCTGGCCAACGACCTCATCGAGCTGACCAAGATCGAGGGCGCGACCGGCGAGATCCCACTCCGCAGATTCCGCCTGCGCCAGGTTGTCAGCAAAGCCCTGACCTCAATGGAGCCAACGCTTGAAGCTCGCGAAGTCACCGTTATGGTCGCCGGGGATGCGCCTGAAATCTTAGGCGCGCCGGATCGCGTGCAGCAGATCGTCGTAAACTTGGTTGATAACGCGTCACGGGCCGTCGGACCCGGCGGCAAGATCGACATCAGGATGACCACCTGCGATGTGTACGAGCTGGGCTCCCAGGCACATAACAAGAATCTCGCAGACGTCGAGTACTTTGCGGTACTCAGCGTCGCTGATAACGGGCCGGGGATCAGAGAAGAAGACCTTCCCTACCTCTTTGAGCGCTTTACTCGCCCACAAAAGAGCCGGGCGCGCACCAGCGGCGGCGCGGGTATCGGACTTTCCATCGTCAAGGCAATAGTAACGTCGCATGGCGGCGCGATCGACGTACGCAACCGCAAAGAAGGGGGGGCGCTGTTCCGCGTGTTCCTCCCGATCCCGCCGGACCTGCCCAAGTATTAATTGCGGGAGAGGGGGTGGCTGGGCTGATCACTGCCCTGCGCGTCCTCGCCTCGCATTTCTTACAATACTCTCGTATAACTAAAATCAGGCTGCGGGGTGGCGCTGGGCAGTGATCAGCCCAGCCACCCCCTCTCCCGCAATTAATACCAGCTTGCTTTAACTATCGGCAGAAACGCTTGAAACAGCTAAGAGGCGCCGGGATAGGAGACGAGCTACTGCCAGGGCGGCGGCGGCTTTTATTATGTCGCCGATCAGGAAGGGCAGAACACCCGCAGTTAGCGCGGCGACAAGTGGCAGATGAGCGCTGTAAGCGAGCCAGGCGGTACCAAGCGTGTTGATAAGCACAATCATTGCAACGGCCGCCGTGACTTCGCGCCAAAAGGGGCGTCGTGCGCCGGAATGTGTGCCCGAACCCGCGATAAGCGCGCCGATGCCAGCAGCGATCACGAACGCAACCAGATAACCGCCGGTTGGCCCGACCAGGACGGCCACTCCCCCTCTTCCTCCGGAGAACACCGGCAGGCCGATGGCGCCAAGCGCCACATAGACCAGCATACTCGCCGCAGCCCAACGAGGGCGGAGCAGCAGAGCTGCCAGAATAACGAAGAACGTCTGCAAGGTCAGCGGAACGGCAGAAGGCAGGAAGGCCGCGATCCAGGACGTCACTGCCAGACAAGCTGCGATGAGGGCGGCGGTCGTGAGCTGTCTGATGCGATCAGGTTTCATTCTTATCCCAGGCTCTGATACGTTCAAGTAAGACTGGGAACAGCGCGTCAGCAACGTCTTCCGGCGTCTGCCCGGACAACTCGTCTGAAAGGTAGGCAGCGCCTTCGAAGGCGTGGCGACGCGGGCGACGCACGTTCACGCCGATGCCGATGATCAGCCACCCGGCCTGGCCGCTTGCTTCCAGCAAGGTACCTGCCAGCTTGCCCTTCCCCGCATACAGGTCATTGGGCGCTTTGACAAAGAGTCCTGGCATACCCTGACTGGTCAGGACTTCGCAAAGAACCTGGGCGCTCAGCAGCGAAAGCTCGCTCTGCTCTGCAACCGGACGTGCGGGCCAGTAGAGCAAACTGGCATAGAGGCCTCCGGGTGGCGAAGACCACCGGCGTTCGAACTGCCCCCTCCCCGCCTTCTGTTCGTGGGCGAGGATAAGTAGTGCGTCACCTGTTTGCGCCTGGCCGCTTGCGACCAGCTCTTTAAGATGGTCGTTGGTCGAAGGCAGCTTACGGGCGCTGATGACTTTGGCCAGATGGGCGCGCTCACACAGAGTCATGCGACGACGACGATGGTCCGCGATGCGCCTGAGCATGAAGACCGCAAAAGCTGCCAGAGCTACGAGCAGAACTATTCCGAAGACGCCCAGACCCGAGAACAGATCGGACGCCAGGGCGGCGTTGCGCATCAA
>Ga0123357_10011090_pt1 | contig 11528 bp, 3 predicted proteins | sample TergutEmb28metaG_FD_89873 | JGI IMG/M metagenome (GOLD analysis project Ga0123357, IMG submission 89873) | Embiratermes neotenicus P4 segment gut microbial communities from Petit-Saut dam, French Guiana - Emb289 P4 | ecosystem: Host-associated > Arthropoda: Insects > Digestive system > Gut ...
GCACGCTGCACAGCAGTCGCCAACTCAGTTTTAATGAGCTCATGAACGCGAAAAATCTTGTGCTGCATAGTAGCCATTTTGCTCTCAACTGATGCTGCTGCACGGCTGTGCACTAGGCGAGCGCTCTAGCGGTGGTATTTGAAAATTTAGGACCTCCTCTTTCAAAAGTTATGTCGATCATTCACATACCACGTAGGGATGTACAAAATTGAGTCCATCTTTTTGAATCACGCTGTATACTGGAGGTACAAACATGTACCGAAAGAACGGAACATTGTATTAATTACTCCAATTTAGAAGGGAGACAGACACAATTTCAAACAAAAGCAAACATACAAAGATAATCACATGAAGATAAATGCTACATCTCTTTGTATGTTAAAGGGGTTCCATAATGGGTTTAGGAAAGGGCACTCAAGAACACTTTGTATCTTCAACATCAATCAATCAATGAGAAAGTGAGAAACCAAGACAATTCAGCTGACCAACTCTGCTTTCCTTGATTAAGGAAAAGCCCTCACTGAACTTTCTACAAATAAACTCTAGCAAGTAATGACAGACACATAACGCAGAAAAAAAAAAAATGAAACAGCAGAGATGAAGTTCTGAGGTCACTGCAGAATACCCATTATATGACCACAAAACAAAGCAGGAGTTAAAAGAAGAGCTGAATACATGAAATTTAAATGAGAATATTTTGGATTACGGATGCAAGTAGGCATAACATTCACAATGAATGATACACTCCACAGTTAGAGGACGGACCAAACCAGAAACTGGTCTGTAAACTGCCACTCCTGCTGCTGGTTATTATTAACAGTAGGGCTACACCTATGTTAGGGCAAGGTCTTACACTGATTGAGTGCCAAATACTGTCTTGCCCCTCTCATGCTGTTCTATGTCAATGATATCAGCATCAGTGTGTGATTTAAACAATAAACTTACAAATTAAGCCCAACAATACACCTAGCAGTCAATGTACATATAAAGTATGCCATGATTTCCAGTTTCTTAGTGCTGAGAACACCATTACAACATTACGGAGTCACTAGAGCAACAACAGATCACATCTGATTCTTCGAGTTCTAAAAGTATAAAAATCATTTCTTTATCTAGACATGAGTTTCACAGACCACGCAGAGCAGTCAGCAGTCAAATATTACTGTGACATAAGCACAATGAGGTCAATACAGTTACATTTCACCTATGTCCACTAAAAAATTCTTTACTTTTTTTCATGGAAGCTACCATTTGTCCCAGGGCTGCAACAACATGATTCAATGATGTCACTTTGTAATGTTCACATATTCCTGTACTTTTGTACACATGAAACCATGTACTGTAACACCTTTCATAATCCGTGGTTGCTGTCTGCGTAAGTGGTGCAGGTGACATACTACAATTCTGTAGAAAGACAATTTTAATTTAACACCACAATCTTCTGAGATGTGATGCAGTTCTGCCTCACTGTTCTGGAAGAACCTGCTATATCCACCTTCTACAGTGAGCACATTTCAGCTGCAGTACTTTTAACAATGACAGCTGTCAAAACACTCATTCAAGAACAGTGAAGTATGATTTGAAAGTCATGTACTTTCAATAATTACTTGAGTCATGCACAGTGCACCATAACCCTGGTAATAAATATATTTCAAATGTCTAAAGAAAGCTATTTAGAAGATAATTGTAAATTTAATTGCCCATGATATCAACGAACACTCACATTCGTCCTACTCTCTGTGCTGTAAAATCCCACATCTTTATTGTGAATAATTATGATGTAACATGCCATAATTAGGAGAAAAACACTTCTTTCCTTACCGCATCAGCCATTATGTTTAGGAAAGTAAGACTCCCATACAAATATCTGTCCAAATTAGCGACTAAAACTCCCTGTATTTTCTACACAATTTTTCTCTTAAAACTGACAATGGATGAATGGAGTAATGTTCATAAAAAAAAGTGTAGCAGTTATCCCATTTGGCATAGCTGTAACAAGAACACTGTTTACTGCAACTGTGAAGAAGTTGTGCAGTCAGTTTTTAAGTCGACTAACTCACCTGGAGGCTAGTATGGTCTAGATGCCTCCTTGGAACGCTTGAGCTGTACTTTGAGCCTCTTGGTGCCAATCTGGAACCCGTTCATAGCTTGGATTGCTGCCTGTGCACTTACAGGATTGTCGTAGGACACAAAACCTGAGCAATATGAACAATTTATAGGATCATCATTCTCAAGAAGGGCTACAAACTGTTTTAATGACAGAGAGAAAATTATAAGTAATCATATTTAAGATGCTGTATCACTGCAAACTTTCAATGATTCATAAACTTATACAAATTGACATAATCACATAACCTTCAATTTGTAGCACAACCATTAAATTCATGTTCGTTACGTACTTAGAAAAACCACATCAAAATGCTCATCAGCAATGAATTTGGCTACAAATTATTTTTCATGTATATGGCCATGTCAAACTTGCAATTGACAAATTATGTTTTAGGGTGCTGTTTATTAAAAGATATCACCACCATACAGGACATAACAACATGAGTTTGCATGTTCACAATATTTCGAACTGTTCCTTTCAAATACGACAATATCTGTCACACTGATCTTTCAAAACATATTACACAATGTTATGATTACTGTGGAGTATATAAACTGAGAAATTACTTTGTTACCACACAAACGTGTAACTCCAGACATGTATGTGTGATTAACTTTTGTAAAATATACAGATGAAGAAACAAAACACTTAGGAAGATCTCGAGAACACCCAGTTTTGTGATACCTGTTTGGCTGACTACAGTTTAGTACTGGTAAAGACAAGGGTGGAGGTGGAGGTGGAGGAGGAGGAGGTGGTGGTGGTGGTGTTGGTGGTGGACGTGGCGGTGATGATGGTGGTGGTGGTGGTGGATGAGGAGGTGGTTGTGGTGGACGAGGAGAAAGAGGAGGAGGAGGAGGTGGTGGTGGTGGTGGTGGTGGTGGAGGAGGAGGAGGAAGAGGAGGAGGAGGTGGTGGTGGTGTTGGTGGTGGATGCGGCGGTGATGGTGGTGGTGGTGGTGGTGGTGGAGGATGAGGTGGTGGTTGTGGTGGACAAGGAGAAAGAAGAGGAGGAGGTGGTGGTGGTGGTGGACGAGGAGGAGGTGGAGGTGGTGGAGGACGAGGTGGTGGTGGTGGTGGTGGTGGTGGTGGTGGTGGTGGACGAGGAGGAGGAGGAGGAGGAGGAGGGGGAGGTGGTGGTGGTGGTAGTGATATGTGTAATTATGATGATAATGGTTGATGTCATCATCACCACCATCTTCATGGATGCATACAAATTACTGTTACTGAAGCCTGAAAAGTTGAGAGCCTTATACATTAAATTTTATTAAAACATTCCCTTCCCACACATAAATATATCTACCAAGACTGCAATGTTAGTTCTTTACATACCTCCTACTACCTACCCTCAATCACACTACATCCTCTTACCACTTCATTTTTTTTAACTTGGTAACTAAGTAATGTCACATGTGTGAAAAATTTTGAAACTTATCCATTTCCCTTGTTTGAATTACTGACCGAAGCACTTGGACAGGTTGGTCTGTTTATCGATGAACACTTTGGCTGACACAACAGAGCCAAATGGCAGGAACGTTGATGCCAGGTCGTTGTCACTGAACTCCTGAGGCAAGTGGTAGATAAACAGATTTGCACCCTCAGGCCCCTCTATCTGCTTGCCTGCTGGACCCCCAGAACCTGTTGTAGAGTTGGTTAAACCTGCTGGACCACCTCCTGCTGCATGGCCTCCACCACCACCAAATGACGGAAAACCTGAAAGGTGAAATACCTAAGTCCCCTGTGTCCTGAGTTCATACACAGCTGCTTCCAGAGTAGAACACCGCTTTTTTTTTTTTTTTTGGTAGCAGATGACCATAAAACTGCCTAATTTCTTACATGTAAAAAACTGATAGAAAGACGGGATAGTTCTTTGGAGTTACAGTTTGTATTTATGACAAATTACACAGACCATACCAGAACATGCACCATCTTCCAATGTCGCATGAGATACTCTTAAAACCAGCAGACCATCTGTTGCGTATTTGTTACTTTCGATCAGTCATAAAGATGTGTTCTATCATCTACCAATAATCAGAACTAAAAATGTGGCCTTTCAACAATATAAATTATAAATTATCATGTAAATGTATTAACAGATGACAGCTATTTTTAATTCAAACAAGCTACAGAAAGATGGTTAAAATTCATTTAGGTCTACATCTTGCACATACAAATTAAAAATAATATTTAATCTACAATTTGTATTATAATTGGTGTTTTGATAAAGTTACAACTACTACAATATTATGTACTGAACACTTTGTGAATGGTCTTCAAATAATTACCAGTCACAATTTTTTTGAACACATGAATTTCTAGAACTGTGATTCTTGTTTATTTTTACATAATACAGTACACATTTCAAATGCAGAAGAACCATAATACATTTTTTTTCTGTGGCACAAAGGCCCAAATTGTTGATGTTTCTATATCACACACAATTAGACATACATGTGATCGGTAGGACTCCTCTGAATGAGTGATCAGCTCATTACAGAGGCAGCTATGTACACAACACACAACAAACACAAGAGACTTAACATCCATGCCCTCAGTAGGATGTGAACCCATGATCCCAGCAATCAAATGCCTACATACCCAAGCTTTAGACTGCCCACCCACTGGAATCAGCTTACAAAAACTATTCACGACATTAAAAAAAGGGAGACTTAACAGAGTTTATTCAAAACAGCACACTCATCATTCTCACTGAACCGACTCAAAGGACTTCTACTATCCAATATTCCCAACTAATTCTTCCATTCCTTTTATGCACATTCCTTTGACAGAAAGAGAAACACACATATTTTTAATAACCTTCCACATTGCTCCTGCCATGTTCAGGTTAAACAAGTATTTGATAGTCACGTTAATTCATTCCAACTAGACACCATACAGACAGCCTGTATCAGGAGCATGAAAAACTAAAAAAAGTCATACTTGTTAATAAATGTTGACACATCTCTCAAAAACACATGTACCATAGAAGTTTCTATGCTATCATTCCTTCACGAAAGGTTACAGAAACCTATGCAGTCACCACCTTCATATGACACAGCAATACCCATCTGTCATAAATAAGACACGAGTATTGAAATATGATGATGGATTTATCATTACCATACCTGTATACTGCTGAATGCTTGAGTATGCATTCGTCAGTGCATCAAGTCCAGTGCCATTGTGCGTGAGGCCTGTGGAGCCCAGTCCATTGATGGAAGCCATGGTATTAAGTGGGGAACCTGTTAGCCCACCCAGAGCCATGCTAGTCACAGGGCTCAATGAACTGCCCCCAGAAGTCTGGCCTGCTAGTGACCCTGCAAACACACACGCAAATGTTCACTTTATACCATTATTATCTGCACAGCAATGTGTTCCACAAATGAAAAGGATGAAGTCATTCCCCTTAAAACTTTATTGGACTCTTTCAAACAATTTTTTTTTAAATATGACAGATGATGTATAAGGACTGACAAATAACTGGATTGCCAGAACATGGCACTGTCACTAACCATTACCCCAGTAACCTTCACAATACAAACATTCTGGCTTAATACATGCACTCCAATGCTTCAAACACAACTAGAAACTCTGCTGAACAAACTTTTCCTAAATTCTCTTCAGTACTGTCATAGTATTAGGCAGGCACATCCAAGGTATTAAAATGAGATACTTGTAAGGACATTTTTAATTCTGGGAATATAAAATGTGGCACAAGGCCAGGTTAGACAAGTAGAGTGAATGCTCTGACACTGGTAGGCATAATCATGATGTGAAATATACTTGTCATGGACAAATATTTGGTCTTTTTCAACAAATCCAGTGCCATAAATGTTGCAAACTTGCGTGCAGAATGAATTGTTAAATGTGTTAGTTTAAGAATAAGAGACCAACTTGATGTCACTAGTTATTAAGTTTTATTTCACTTCTTCTATGTTCAACATCCGTGTAGCAGGCTGAAGCCTGCCACACGGATACCACTCCAACCCAGCCACACCGAAACTCCAACACACATCGAAACAAGAACACACGACCAATGTGGTGATACAATAGGAAAGTCGCAAGCTCCTGATGATGGATGTATTAATGTCCGAAACATGTTGAGCATAGAAGAAGTGAAATAAAACTTAATAACTAGTGACATCAAGTTGGTCTCTTATTCTTCGACTATCACAATGATGCATGGTCCAATATACATCAGATGCTGTCAAATGTGTGTTTTCAAGGAAAACATTTATAATGCACAATGCATTTAATATACAGACAGCTGATCAGTAAGGTTTTGAATCTGCGCTATTTGGTCTTGAGAACTACAAGCTTGTCCCGTGGGGCCTCTAACATTTACCTCCTAAGTCACCCGTTCTCAAACCTTTTGAATGGCATACCACTAAATGGCATTTAAAATTTTCGATGTGCGATCAATATTTTTTTTATTCAAATAAAAAGGCTGAAAATGTAAAGACTGGCCAACAGCAGGGATGAGGAATGTTCAAAGCAATGCTGCATATTAGCAAATATGTGTGTGGCTTATGTTTTATTTTTTTATTTTTATCACTTTTTTTTACATTTTGATTTTTATTAAGGCCATATACAAGTAAACAATGGATGAGTGCCAGAAGTGGTATAAGTACCACAGCTTGAGAAACCTTGGTACAAATCCTACTGTACACCCAAATCTCATTAGCAGTGTTTAGGTTCCCAGAAACGGCCAGACTCTGCCAACAATTATGCTGTTATTTCCAGACATCTTTTGCCATATCTTTTTGACAAATAAACAAAATACAGCTTGGACAAACAGGACCCTAACTACCCCCCCCCCAAAAAAAAAGGGGGGGGGGCTCCAAATGATTGCCATGAAATTGCTGATATATTTATCCTCATGATCTAACACATGACAATCAATCAGTGTTATCAAATGCTGCATAAAATAATCACTCCATTTACTTTATTGCCAGAAGTGAGATCCGCAACTTTTGTTGAAAAGTGGGTAATATTTTCACCTTAAAAATTATATATAATGAATTTTTTTTCAGATGGCAGGGTTAAACAAAAAAAAAAAAAAAGTATCTCATCACTGAAGTGGTTTGGACATGTTTTTCATGTCAGTGCCACTAACATATTCGGAATGACAATGAGCACTGGTGAACATATATACTACCATGCAATAAGTCACAGCCCAAGTGGGATTTCAAACTATAGAATCCGGACATAGTCCACAAGAGGGCCTAGAAAAACACATTAAACTTGGAAGAAAATCACTTATTTGTGATTCTGTATACTGTATTTTTCCTGGTTTTCATTTACTGTAGATATATATTTATTACTGCAGATATAAATCAACTGCTACAGAGCTTTATATACAGCAGTTTAGGCTTTAGTATCAGTGCTGTGCTAGCGTGGATCCAAGACTCTGAATGATGGCACTGAGAGCAAGCAGGTCATACTGTCAACATTAAGAAGACACTTATTGTCTTCATCTTCAACACAAGGTACATAAAAACTGGCTCTTGCCAATATTCAGTATACCTACTGACTATACTGTTACTGCAAGTCCACAGACCAGTTGCAGTCCCTCCCATGAATCAAATAATGGCCAATAATAAATGAGGCAGAAAAATGGACCTCTGATGTGTCAAATTTAGACCAAAAAACTTTAGAAATATTTCAAACTTAAGCTGCAGCTCTTAATGTGAACTTTATACTGTCATACAGAAATACTTTGTATGACAGCCATTATAAAAAATGGCATCACTGTAGTAAAGTTGTTGGAGACAGACAAATGTGTATTTATAATCTTGTACACAGTGGGTTAATAATATAGCGAAACCAATCACTAAGAATGAAATAAGGGAAGTTCTGAGTGAATATCGTGAGATGTGATTACAATCCACGCTGCAGAAATACTACTTAAACGTACAGCATCCCACTTTCCCTAATTACCTGCTATGGTCATCAATCTTGTATGTGGCAAGTGGGAGAATATACTATTTGAAGCCCTGTCTGTACTAATATAAATACACACTACACAACAAGACTACAACAGAGTACCAAATAATCACAAAGCCAAGTCATTCACAAGCACAACTAAAAAATGCACACAACTCACAGCAGCTACATTCTGCAGCATCAGAATTCATACATTTCCAAATAACTATACTAACACACAACTGTCACTACCTGAAGCAATGCTGTATTAAACATCCATGCATCACAGGACACACTAAATTACACTGCATCGAAGTAGTGATGTTTTTACCACCATTAATTTGTAGTAGGTGGCACAGCAGATGTTGAAGGAGAAAATCCAGAAAGGAATGTATCACAATATGGCCTTCTCTATGTACAGGGTGAAGGAGAGTTGAGATGGTGAAGAATAATTATGTACAATTCTTATTATCATGCTGGTGGCCGAGAAAAAGGTACTGCATGATTCTGTGAGCTTCAGTTCTCTTTACCCAAGTTCTTGGCACAACCCACTAGCTTTCTGATTTGTAATACAATTTTATTAACTAACCACAAGGAGCTGAGGGCTCATTATTACATTTGTATAACTAATGAACTCATGATCACTCTTGATGAAGGGTCTTCCTTCAAAAGTTTATGGTTAATACCTCAAGAAATTCTATTCTTTTCAGAAATCCTTAGATCCACTACAGTGGTCACAAAATCTGACCATTGGATCCCATCCTCAACCACCTCAATCTCGCGTCCAAATTCAAACCCTATTTCTACATTAACCAATATGATACTATCCTCCCATCTATGTTAAGTTCCACTCTGTTGCCTCCTCATTACACAGCAGAAAACTATCAGTAGGTAAGAACATTTTACAATTTGAGCCATATGTAGAAACAAGTCATCTCTAACGTATGGTGCCTTGTGGTAAAAGTGTATCATTGCAGAGTTTTATATTGCTTTACAGCAATATGCATCTTGCTTATATTATCTGCCCATCTGTGTAGGCTTATGTCTATTTTATAGCATGTTTGGTGTTAAATCAAGGCAACAGAATGCTACACAAAGTACTCTGAAATAGGCATTAGCATTTCTTGTACAAACTTGCTGGTGACATTACTATTAACACCATACTTTCATTTTTTTTTTAAAGTAAGTAATGCAGTAAAAACAGATATGTGGCAAAACAAAATCAAAACATATGTACTGAACACAAGGAAAAATTAAGTCCTTTAAATGACGCATAAACAGGCTTCAATTAAAACTTATTTGGGAAATCTGACAATCAGAGGACCATGCATCGTGATACATTCTTATAATAAAACCTACGAGATGCACTAATATCTCAAACTTATTTTTGGATTAGGACTCTACATGTTTTGAACAGTTTCTCTGTCCATCATCAGGAGTCTAGCACTGTACACACAGCAATAGGTACGAGGGAGAGTCAAATGAAAACCTTAAAAGTGTGACAGAAATTCAAAACACAGCTCGATTGTCTTGTAAGCTGACAACAATGATACTCATGGTTTGAAGAGTGGCTGATAGGTGGCAGTATGATGCAGGAATGCAACACAACGGTGCAGTAGTACTGTAAAGATGACGGCCCCACTTCCAATATGCACCAAAGAAAAACAGTGTTCTGTCATCCTTTTTTTTAAGTACTGAAGGGATGAAACCCATCGAAATTAATTGAAGAATGAAAGTTCAGTATGGTGACGCATGTCTGATATGACAGCAAGTGCACGAGTGGACTAGGAAGTTCAAGAAGGGCATTAGTTCTCTAAAAGACTCTCCTCGACATGGTCAGGCACACCAAGTAGTGACAGCAAGTGACACCAAAGGCCACTGCAGCAGTTGAAGCCATCGTGAAGGAAAATCACAGTGTAACAGTGAATGAAATAGCTGCACATCTGGATATGAGTCATGATCAGCACACCATATCGTCCATGATAAAAAATAAAAAATATTTAAGGTTTTCATTTGACTCGCCCTCGTATATGTCATACAGGTTACGCTGACAGCTTGCTAGCAAGCAGTCAGCAAACCTGTATGACATATACCACTGTTGTGTGTACGGTATAGACTCCTGATGATGGACAGAGAAACTGTCCGAAATATGTAGAATCCTAATCCAAAAATAAATTTGAGATATTAGTGCATCTCGCTGGTTTTATTATAAGAATTGATTTGGGAAACTCTCTCCAAAATTTTGGTTTCAAACAGTAATTACATGGCATAAAGAGCAATTAAGCCTGTCACTACTCCTGCAATCACAAGTACTCTCTTACACTATGAGTGCACTGAGAAGTGCTTATACAAAGTGGGCCAAAAGTAGGTATACAGTATATAATATATAATACAGTATTGATGGTCCTTCTCAGATATGGACATTTAGTTATTTTAACATTTAAGTTAAGTTGTTTAACACTGTGATACTTAATTGTTTAGTTATTTAACACTGTTTAACTAATAATAAATAATAATTAATAATAAATAATTACTGTATACTTACTTTTGGCCCACCCTGTACAATAATTAATAAATAAATGATTCATGCTGCATATCTTGTCTTTGACATGTTGAGCTACTGCTGAAAAATGACAGAATCTCATGTAAATGGAATGAAATCTTATACTGTTGCACCATTCGTGTGTATACAGAATGTATGTTGTAGGCAGGTAGTATGTGTGTACGTATGCATGTATGTATGTGTATGTATGTATGTATGTATGTATGTATGTATGTATGTATGTACGTATGTATGTAGGTACGTATGTGTATATGTGTGTGTGTGTGTGTGTGTGTGTATATGTATGTATATATGTATGTATGTATGTATTATGAACAACTGAGAACCTACACAATTCACAAAGTAAATATGGCCAAAAGCCAGTTTATTAATCCTTCCTACATGTTATGGCTTTATAGGGCATTCTTAAAGGAGTAAAATTAACATTAGGGAAAACACTAAAGTCATCTTCAAGGAGAAAGAATAATATTAGAGGCCATACTAAGTCATAAACCAACTGCTCTGGTGAGAAAGCTAGGCTCTAACACCAGGGACCTCCGGTAACAAAGAACAGCTCTTTCTAAAGGGTTCCAACCAAAGTAGGTTTTCCTCTCCCCTTTCCACCTAAAGATGGAGAAAGATCCTTCTCCAAGATGTCATATGCATTTTCTTATGCCTGAGATTATGGCCAATACACAAAATGTCAAACACACACTACCATCCCAATCCTTTAAGCTGAATTAAATGTAGGAAATTTAATTCTGAGATTGACCACTGAAACCACAATTTATATATGAGAAAATCTTAAACTGAGGAGCACTGAATGAAGGTTACACTAAGGACAATCTCATGATCTGCTCAATATATTTGCATACTAACAACTCCTGATAAAAGGCTGGAAAGGGCCCAGAGCTTGTGAAAAAAAAATTCCCTGTCCCTATCAGGAATGAAGGCA
>Ga0123357_10011091_pt1 | contig 11527 bp, 6 predicted proteins | sample TergutEmb28metaG_FD_89873 | JGI IMG/M metagenome (GOLD analysis project Ga0123357, IMG submission 89873) | Embiratermes neotenicus P4 segment gut microbial communities from Petit-Saut dam, French Guiana - Emb289 P4 | ecosystem: Host-associated > Arthropoda: Insects > Digestive system > Gut ...
CTTTGATGTTACGTACAGCTATTAACATTACAGAAACCACATATTCCTGCCAGTTTCAATATGTATTTGGTAATCAATAAGTGAGTAACAGCTGTCAAAGTTTCAAACTTCTCTGGCCCTTATCTCCGTAACCGTTCAACTTTGGATATAGGCGTTTTGGGTTATATCGGTATAGTTTAACATAAGGAACACTCTCCCGAAGTCTCGCACATTCCTCCTAGGACACCCTGTGTGTATATATATATATATATATATATATATATATATATAAGAATTCAAAGAATAATTTGTTGTGGATTGCGTGTCATATTATCAATAGCAACTACCTCCCTATTCGCCACAGCACATATCTGTCCGGACGATGACGAAACAATCACTGCCTCTACTATTTGAGTTACGCCATGGATCCGATTCCTCGGTCACTCCACATGCCATAATTAGTGAAATCTGCATCCATCCCTGTGGTACGAAATGCAAAGAAAAAGGCAAGTCAGATATGCGTCGACCAGCAGTGATACCCCAAAGTGTGCTGTCTGTAGGCGGTGGAAACGTCTCTTTGAATAGGTCTCCACCTTCCAATATATATATATATATATATATATATATACACATACATACATACATATTGGCTTTTCAAGAACGTAAACGCTATTCTGAGTGCTGAAACAGCCTACTTAAAAGACAGGCTGCTAAATCGAAGTTTCGCGTTTTAGATGACGCGCTTATAAAAAAACCATGACGCAACAAAGTGTCAAAGGCTGGTTTTAAAGTGTCTCTCGGAACCGTGTTTGGTTTGTGCAAACAGCAGCAAGGCACAAGAAGAACAAGCACCTGCAGTTCACCCTGACAAAACGGAATTTACCCTCTCAGTCAGTGTTTCAAATGTATTTATTTTGTTTAGCATGTGCGCCCACTTGAAATGAGCACCAGGGCAACGACATCGATATTTAGCACGTTGTCTCTGAAACATGACCCCCACAGGCCACACTGTATGTTGTCACTTCCAGAAGAATGAATTTCGCCCCAAGCAGGATTTCAGCCAGCGGTCCTCACAGCCAGACTGGAGGGTTTGTCGAGAACAATCTATCGCCACCTCGTTGGTCTCTGAGTAACATGTACTGATCCTGGCTATATTTGAGGTTCTCATAGCGGTATTCTGGGATGTTTGGCAATGTCGACAGGTAAAGAGTTGCCGACGTTTCGAAAATATCGCTAAATCTTCGTTTTCTTGGATAGCTATACTCGGAATCTGAAGCACTAAAATCGTACGATATGTCGGTAACTATTTACCAGCTGAATGAATTTTCAAAGTGGTCTTTGTTTTTATGTCACTTGTGGAACTGACAAACCATTTACGAGGTTTAAATTGTAAATATCAAGTAAGTAAGAATAAGAATACTTTATAATAACAAAAACAATGGCCAAAAATAAGCACGACTAAGGTATATCTGTGTGTTGATGGATAAACTGTAAATATATACCGTATCCTAATTCTCTTACCTATTAAAGTGTTCATTACATCACATATCTAGCTCTTCGAAGGAAGCTGAGGGTCGCTGTGTTATTAGACACCAAATCATGCGTCTCGACTCTGTGTCTCGAAGTCCTACAAGTCATACGTTGCAGTGCAAGTCCAGCATTTTAACAGAAACTTGAAGCACTGAAATAACTGACTTAGCACCTTGGCATTAAGGAAAAATGGATCTAAGAGGCAGTAAATATTGTAATTTATTTACTAGTAATTAATCCACATACGGAACCAATTCGTTTCTGGACTGCCCAACATCTAGTGTTCCACAACTCTCAAATAGCAACATAACATGTCGGAAACTAGAACTTTTTCCGCCCTCTGGTAAAACTCGTCTGTGGTCATTAGAAAGACAACGTCCGGAGTTTCATAACAGCTCATTCCAACGCACACAAGCAACTACAGCAGGCGCTTCCTCACTTCCTCGCACGTGCATGGACACACCTTAGGCTTTCGAAAAAATTGCGTTACTCAAGCGGTGGTGTTTTTGAAATACGACTATGGACGAAGTCAAGAAGCTAGGGAGTCGTAAATGGGAAAGACCGCAGACTAAACCCTGCAGATCTTAATTATGTATCACGTGATCACACATTTTTTCTTCATGCTTGTGTGACACACACACACACACGAACACACACACACACACACACACACACACACACTGGGCCTTGCATGTGATGGCAGAAGTGCATAAACATGCGAACGTATGGAATATCTGAACAGAACAGTACAGAACAGAACAGAATACGTGGCCCGCAGGAGTTAATAAGAGATACTACTGAAAAGAATCTTAAAGAAATACGGTGTAGGGTTGTGAACTGGGCTAAATGGCTCAGGATAGATCCAGTGAACGACTAGGGATACGGTGTCGAAACTTCGGGTAACAGTAAGGGTAAGAAAAATTTATTGACTACCTGAGCAACTATCAGCTTCTCAATAAGTCCTCTGCTCCATCGTTAGTGAATCTGACGTAGTGTTTGTCCGAACAGATCGACAGGTATGGCCAAGTCAATAGGGAGGAGTGGGAGGGGGAGGGAGACAGACGGATGGACTAAGATGGGCGACAGCACAGATTTAAACAAAAAAAAAAAATGGTAGGAGCTCTGGATTGCACACTATGAAAAAGAAAGCTTGCTTTCTGCAGTTGGAAGACATTTATCAGGCCAGGAGCAGGAACAAGGCTTCTCAGCAGTAAGAAATTGCTTGTAAAGCACACGTGACACTATACTTCATTATTTCGCGACTCTGCAGTCCTTGGCGAAAAAGTTGTCATATAAATTATACTTACAGGCATTCGGTGGAAGCTGGAGGCTACAAAAAGGCTGAGAACGGTGTTTTCTGATCGTGAAAAAATTGTGCGTATTAAATCACGCGACTCAGAGCTACGCTTCAACTTTCTGCTGCATAATGATCACGCAGCAGTTCCTTTAAAGGGAAATTAATTTTTTGTTAACAGTTTTTAATATATTAAGCGGGTAATTTAATTAAATTTTAATGCCTTCCCATCAGTTTATGCTCTTCCTCGAGAGCATTTATTATTCACAAAGACTATCAAACGATTTTACATGAAGAAGCCCTAGGGCTGCATTTAACTGGCTCACCAATCAGACATGCAAATTGTAGTAGCTTATGTGAGCTTCAAAGAAGTAGACAGAGGCCTCTAATGGAAATCGCTAAGGACCGTCCTCGATCGCGTGTTCGAATTCCGCTCACGACACCGCTGTATGACCACGTGTACACTGTAAGCCTGGCGCCTCATTTGAACAGTATTACCTGTCTCTAGAAATCGCGTACAACTTCTAACAGACTGTCGTGTTAGGAAACACCGTGAAAAGTATTAAAATGTAGTGATGTCAAATGGAGCTATGTTCATCCAGAGTTTTACATAATTCGGTGACAGTGTGTATATTATATCTACAACAGAACAAGAAAACATAGGTATTTCTCCTTTCGAACAAAAATGTTTAATATAGTGCATAGTCTAAGTTACTGATGTTGATAACCTGACCTACTAATATCATAAATCTTCTTCTTCTTCCATTGGCACTATAGCCCACTGTAGGCTTTGGCCGGTCGAACAATGTCCTTCCATTTTTTCCTATCTGCCACCGACTCTCTCCATCTTCTCACTTCCAGCACGTGAAGATCTCTTTCTGCTTCCTCTTTCCATCTTGTCCTGGGTCTTCTCCTTCTTCTCGTCCCTCCAAGTTCTTGAGTGAAGATCTTTTTGGGCATCCTATCCTCCTCCATTCTTTCTAGGTGACCTAACCAGCGTATCCTTTGCCCTTTTATCCACTAATATCATAAATACGAGTCAATATATGGAAGCCAGGATAGGTATAGTGACTAAGCTACGACCTAGGTAACCAATAAGTCGTGGGTCGACTCCCGGATACAATCTTCTCTTATCCAAAACGATCACATCAGCTGGGGGCCCATTCCCTCAACGGATACTGGGTTCCCTCCCAAGCGGGTTAAGGGCCCACAACATACGGCTACCGTTCACCACAGTCCAGCGCGAAGTTTACAAATGGACGGAGCAATAACTCACCTGCCCCATACGTCTGCATGGAGTGCAGAGGGACAACTTCATAAATCAACATATACAGAAATCAACAGCAACAAAAATCCCGAGCGTTAACGATAAAGAATACACTCATATACAAGGCAGTACTACCCTCACAAAATATATCCATACTCTGTCAAATCAACGAGGAAAATACATCGACTCTAACCATCGAATCAGCCGGCGATACAGACACGTGACTGGCTTCACGATTTTTGTGGTAGCAGAGATACAATACCTTAACACCACCATTCGCTTGCGATGAGCCGTGCTGGGTACAGTACATATCCTCAACTATGAATGGGTGTTCTGCGAAACGCATTCGAACACGCGAATCAATTAACAAGACGGTCTAATCCAATTATGGCATTTTATTCCATTTCGGAACAATGATACTGGATAGACCAGGGACGAAAATGTGATATTATTCATGACATAACGAATCTTATATCTTACAACAGTCATTTATGATTATATGCATAATAATTATTTATGTGACAACAAGCGAATCTGTGGAAGCAATACAATACCTTTGCAAGTTCGCAACACCTGATACTATCGAGTGTAATGCACAGATTTATAATACGATAAAATACAGGAAATGTGTGGCATGCGTACACGAGACCTTAAACCCTGCGCAGAACGGGGTAACAAAAATCAATCCTCAAACTACCAGACTTCAGTAACTCGCGAACCTTCCGAGAGAGGGTGATATAAGCGCAAACACTTTGCTGCCATCTGTAGATAGAGGCACAAATTGTGACGGCCACACATAGCGTTTCGGCTAACGAGAATGGCAATTCGTATCCACAAAACGATATTTAAATATCACGCAGGTCTACCGTCTTGGGAAAATAAACTTCTGCTTATTCCAAAATATTAAAATAGCCGAAAATTTGGGCTTTTAATCGACATAGCGACTCAGTATCGACATCAATATCTCTAAAATCGACACAAAATTTAGTATCAAAATTACAGCACACTCGAATTTCTGAAGTCATTGCACCAGAGCGCGACAGAAACGTTCTAAAATTAAATGCTGCTATCATTAGTAGCAAAGAGGACCCCGTGATAAAACACCATGAAAAGAATAAGCTATTCCGTTTCTTATTGCTCCAGTGCTTAAACAGAATGCACTATCCCTATCAACAAAAGGAAAGACATAACGGCAGTATCAGGCCAACCGCAGCCACAGCGCCACATCTGCAAGAAGGTGTGGTACTGAGGAAGCTACATACGGACAGGCTGGAATGACATCGTCCAGTATCAAGACACAATCACGTTACTAATTTGGGCCTCACTGTGTTACTCAAGTACCTGCCTGAATTCGGTCTTAAACATCGTACACAGCATTTGTACGCAGTATGCGAAGTTGCTTTCAGATTCTCTAAATAACAGAATTAAGACAACAACTGTACAATTTTTTGCTTTTATTTGTCACGGGTCATAACAGACATGCCTTCCAAATAAACAACTCACCTCCCCAGATTTTCTGCAACGTAGAAGAACCGGAACTTGCAGTAATTACGAAAGAATGGGAGTAATTACATTACCAAGAAAGCAAGCGTGTATCGATATGTTGACTCCATATTGACAATTCATTTCTTCTACATACTATCATATCGATTTACAGATATCAAATATTGTTCCTATCATTGGGCTGGGCTCAGTATGAGTGGTCCGCCGCTCTCACCAGCCTACCACCTCTTCACCGGCTCCGATAACAAACCGATAATGCCGACAGATGGTAGAAGGGTGCAAAGGAATTCCCAACACGAGAGACAACTGATACGAATGGGGGAAGACACAGATGGGTGGTTAACTGCTGGACATTCGACGGCTGTGAATTTGCCATCGTCCTTTACCTGATCCGACAGCAGCTCTCTCCAAAGTGTGACCCAAGCACGTGTATATGGGAAAGCTGGATCTTATCATGTCTACGAACCTACTACACCGGTTTGCAAACAAATTTAGAACGATAAAAATCACGATAAACATTAGCAGGCATAAACACGCGATTAGAGGTCGAACCAGGTACCTTCCTTTCAGTAAGATTCAATTCCAGTATCTGTAAATCAGCAATGCCGAAGCCGCCTGTTTGCTCGTGTTCCGGACCTCGTTCTACATTGCAAACAGATTCATTCTAAACTGCGCACCGGACTCATCTTGCTATGTTTCATGCGCACTGTTTGACAACCTACTGTCGGATAAGGGCGAACTCTTGCACTGCCCAGATTCGTGTCCAATTAAGGGTAACGACTTAAGGTTTTAGCGACTAATTAGCGACAGCATTGATCAATAAAAAAATCCGAACGGCCAAAAAGCCAGAAAAGAAAAAGTCTCACGACGTTCTCCATGGCAGTACTAGGAGAGCTGAGACATTGTGTATAGTTGCATACGAAAACACGCTCCTTTCAGGCTAAGGTAATCAGCAACTCCAAAGGCATTCCGCAGAGAGACTGAAAAGCGACGTTATTAAACCGTGACAAGAGCAGAAAAGTGTGTTCCATTGACGCACACAAATCTCAAACTCGTCTCCACGGCTGCGTTAATTACTGCACACTATAGTTCATTTGTACTTATTTATACATAGTGGCTGCAGTAACTATGCCGTCAAGAACAGATTATATGGCGCAGGTTGCCAGGAAGATCAATGAATAATGAAACGAAGGGGATAACAACTACGCGATCGTGCATGAAATTGACATAATATCCCCCTTGTACAAATAAATACAGCAAAGCACAACAATTTTATTGTAAAAAATCAGTTTTACAAAGTTGCGCTACGCATTATGGCCATTATCGGTCGAAGCGTTTACAACAATATATAAAGGAAGGAATGAAAAATTAAATCTTTTTATATACTGAAACAAAGTGAAAAGCCAACTTGATGCAACTAGGTAATTTTATTGATGTATTCTTAGCTCGACATGTTTCGGGTACATACGGCCATCATCAGGAGCATTAGATGTCGAGTTGCAGCATATGGTTTTCTGCACCGAGTTTGTGGATGAGTGGTGGTCTTGAGAGCCGCTGCATAGGTCGTGTGTACGGTGCGGATGGTGCACGGCACCATCCGCACCGTACACATGACCTACGCAATATCGAAACGTGTAGCGAAACTGTGGGAAATAGTACTGTTTTAAAACAAAACTGTTGTATTGGATAGTATTTATTTTGAGAGCTGCATCAATAACACAATGGGATGACTCTTAAAAGGAAATACCGCTTATTTGCCTGACGAAACTGGGGAAAACCAAGAAAAACCTCAGGACAGTGCTCCTGGCCGACATTTAAAATCTTAGCTTCTCGGATACGAAGCAGAAGGAAAGAGTTTTTCCAGTTTACACTCAGTGTGTGGAAATCAGTTTCCTGATTGATATCCCTGGTGGATACTAAATACGAAACGCAGTATGTCGAAAACCAAGGGACACTAAAGGATCTCTTATTAGGCGTATTCGTAGAATTGCGAAAAGCGACTATTAGCTTCGCCGTTTCTGTCCGTCGGTACGTCCGTACGGAACCGGGCGCCCACTAGACGGATTTTCATGAAAATTGATATTTGTGTATTTTTCGACAAACTGTCGTAGTACAAGTTTCATTAAACTCGCACAAGAATAACGGATACTTTACATGAAGACCCATATACATTTTTGATCATATCTCGCATGATTCTTCTTAAAATGAGAAATGTTTCAGACAAAAGTTTTAGAAGAAAACAAAACGATTTGTGTTCAATAATTTTTTCCCCGAAAATCGTGCCGTTTATGAGATAATGTGTAAAAATATTGCAGAGCTGCGCAGGCCACAGATGACAATATGGCGCATGCGCATTTCATGGTGGAAAACTAAGGCTACACACACACACACACACACACTCACAATATGTAATATTCATTGTATTCCCACTGCAACAATGGTTATAAAAACGCTCTTCTACGTTACGTTATATGCATATTGCCTGTCGTGTTGTATGTACCGAATACTGCACAAGGAAAATGTGCACAGGCAAACAAGGGGGCGGTCATACGTCTGGCAACGCAGAAAATCGTATGCCAAAGAGTTAAATGCCAAGATGTCAGAATGCCACTCTCCGCTAATGAATTCCCATCTATGAGCAGGAGAGACGGCACAAAGAAACAATCGAACTATATCCATCTATGCAATAAATAACAGTGGCAGGGCAGCCACATACTACTAAACAGATTAATTACAGGCATGTCCAGCTAACACGTCATGTAAATTCCTCTAGCCACACTACAAAGGGGTAAATTTGAGCCCATATAAAGTGTACATTTGTTCTGCAAATGAAATTGTCGTATGATATTAAAATTAAAATTCATTTAAGCATAAAACCACTCACCCACAACAGAATCATTCAACAGAATAACAACAAAAAAAGTAACAAACGATTTCGGAATGCGAATGTTTTGATGTAAAATTAATTAAACTCCGTTACATATTTTTTATTTAAGCTTCACAATAGAACAAAGCATTTCGCCATCCTTTGTACTGCCATGGATTCAAAACTTAGAAAAGGCTGTATGTAGGTGAAAGGCAAAGATGTTGCATGTTGGGATAGCAACCGACATAAATCACTCCGCCCACAATTCCAACCAATACGGGCAGGAACACAACCAATGGTGTTCTTCCGAACAGCAAAATGAATCTTAGAGTTCCACAAGATGTGGGCAATTTCTTCATTCGACGAGCAACTATCTTACTGTCAAGAAGCAACTTGCTCCATGGCGACAGACAGTCACCACTACTATATTAATTACGGTGTAACTGCCTACTAATACACTAAGCATGCCCAATGTCAACGTTGTCGCTTACCGCTATATGGTACACTGCCCAGCCGATAAAATGCTGCTTCTTACCTGTAACAAAGAAAGGAAAAATGAATCAGACATTTGCAGTTAATTCACAAGCTTTTTGCCTCCTGCATCCCAAAAACCAATGACAGTCACGTTCATTAAATGGATTCTCAAAGCATTCATGTTCCTTTCATAGACTAGCCACATGAAACACAGTACTTTTGAGAAGATGATCCCTAATAAACTCCTTCAAAAGCCCCTCCCTTGAACTAGAGACAGAAAGGACAAAGTGCTTTTACTATAGCCCAAAAATGGACGTTATTCTGAAGCAAACAAACCTACGTTCTTTTCTAGATCCCGCTCAATACCGTCCTCATACCGGCGCCTAATTTTCCAAAACCTAACAAACCTTCAAGTTGCTGGCCATAATCTTTGTAACTGACGTCCTAATCACGATATTCCAAATTCCACGTGCTGTTTCCACCTCTTGCTCAGGCTGCTCCACACGGCGAGGCCCTGTGTCATACTGCCTAACTTGACAGTTATTGCACAGAACACGTCAGCCAACTCCACCCCCACCTCCACCCCACCCCCTACTTCCCGGCTCACCCATTGACCAAACACGACGTTATAAGGGCACTTCATTTCGGTTGACCGGCAGTGCTTAATCAATATTATCCGCTTCTACACTCTACATCTGGAATCCGTCTTCTCCATTTGCAACCACAGACGAGCCATGCCGTCTTAACAAGAGAACCCACCTAACTTGTTTCCTAAATTAAAACTTCGATAGAATCGCAATCACCGATGCAAATTAACACCTTGATTAAAATGTTAATATCCAATCAGCGATAACAGTTGGGAGAAGGGGAAATTTAATTAAAACACGAGGTGAGGGTTCTCAAGTTACGTCACTTCTCAAGATGTAGTGGAACCTGCTGAGATTCTAGTTCCAGTTTTTCGATGAACTTCTTGTATTAACAGTGAAGAGCACTCTGAACGCATCTGTCATCTACGCTCAGTATCGTTCCGTGAAGTGAAACACTTCCGATCCTTCGAGCCACAACTGCGAATGGAGACTAACGTACGTTTCGTAAGAACCTTGCGATTAATTTCCATCCTGTAACGCAATAACGAGCTGTCTACTGCTCGACGAACGGCCATACTATATTACGAAAGTCACGGCACACAACTCTGGAACGAACACTTCACAATGTCTACTTTTAGTTTCTCGTGCAGAAGCCCGTGACAGAACCTCGACTCACACCAGAACTCTGCTTCCGTAAAAAGGCCCAAACGTCGGTTCCAGTGGCCGCTCAGTTGGTGGGGTTGCGGTATGGATGTCTCTCTTGTTGTGCGATGTCAGCTAAAGGTCTCTGCGTTGGATTGATCACTCGTCCAGAAGAGTCCTTCCGAGTGTTGTGCTCTGAGTGTCACTGTGAAACCTCTATAACGAGGAGGCCCTGGACCACAAGTGGCTGTCGTGCCGTGAAAAAAGCCCCAAACTGTAAATTTCTAAATAATTTAATCATATACAGACTATAGAGACAACGTACGTTGGTTCTTCTGAGGAATGATGCAGTTGCAACCTTACCCGGCATGATGAATAAAGGACACAATATCGGGAAGGGGGTGGGGGGTGGGGACAGCATGTACTGTTAAGCTCCAAAATCCTCGATACATCCTATGTGAACTAGCATCCAAAATCCACAAGACTGAATTCAGCCCGCAAAGGATTCTGTTTGTCATAGGCCTAAAACCGTTCGCAAATAATATCATGAAGACCTGTCAGCACAGTGCCTTTATTAAGCAAACGCTTCTATTTACATACACAATCACGACACAAGTGCATTAATTCATTATGAAAATGTTGTATACATTTCTCAAATAGCCTGCAACATATATGTGATATTAAACACACACAAACGTTTTGTAATTTCGCTATAATATTGTTGATTTAACAGCAGTATTAAGTATAATACGTAATTACAAGGCTACAAACACGAAACAGGAACATAATGTGTCACCAAAGCTGTGTGGTGATACGCCTCCTGCGTTCTGTTCTTCCACTTTCAACACGTGAATCAACGTGTAAGCAAAATCCAAAATAATTGAGGCAGTTGTCCTACTAGAGAACTTTAGGCCCCCCACGGTACATACAGGAGCAGTTTAATACCTCAACGTTCAAATAAAGTCACAAACAAACATGTGCATCAGTGCAGTAACGGGTGATAATTGGGAAGGGATGACAAGCATTCATAAGAGTAGGCACACCGGAACAGCGGCTGAATGCGACAACCGCAACCAGGCTCTGCTGGTATTGAGCAAGGTGTTCAGTGCATCGATTGAGGGGTGAAGCCTCAGATGAAGGGAATCAGCAGTTCTTGGACTGCCTGACTTCTGAAGATGAGACCGACACGCTGTCAGCATTAACTAACTAGTAAAAGCGTTATGCAACAAGATGGTATTAAATTTTACTTGCTTACTCCATGATGCAGAATCCTTCTTGAGAAGCTAACTGGTTTGCAGCTAGTCAAGAAATTCCCCGCATTTCACGGAACCCGAAGGTTCATTACCGCACTCACAAGCGTCCGCCACCTGTCTCTATCCTGGGCC
>Ga0123357_10011092_pt1 | contig 11527 bp, 7 predicted proteins | sample TergutEmb28metaG_FD_89873 | JGI IMG/M metagenome (GOLD analysis project Ga0123357, IMG submission 89873) | Embiratermes neotenicus P4 segment gut microbial communities from Petit-Saut dam, French Guiana - Emb289 P4 | ecosystem: Host-associated > Arthropoda: Insects > Digestive system > Gut ...
CCTTCTTTCCAGCGTTTCTTCCGGTAGATATTATCCATAATATGCTCGGCTAAAGTAATTGCCGTTCCGCTTGGCGAATCCAACTTATGAATGTGATGTATTTCTTCGATACTGACATCATACGCCGGAAAATTACTCATTATTTTAGCCAAATATTTATTGAGCGCAAAAAATATATTCACTCCGAGACTGTAATTGGAGGCGTAAAAAAAAGTTTGATTTTTTTCGATGCAGCGGTTTTTTATTTCATCCAACTGCGCCAGCCATCCAGTGGTTCCGGCTACAACAGGGATGTTTCGCTCGAAACATTTCAGATAATTGTCAAAAGCGCTTTGCGGTTGCGAAAACTCAATCGCAACATCTGCCGAAAGAAATTGCGGCGAATCGAAATCACTCTGATTATCAATATCAATGACAGAAACAACCGAATGTCCTCTATCAGTGGCGATTTTCTCAATCGCATGTCCCATTTTTCCGTAACCGATTAATGCTATTTTCATAAAGAAATTCACAAATTCAATCTGCAAATATAAGGATAATTTTGTGAAAAAACGGCAAGATGTTTCAGGATTTAAAATTTTAGCTAAACCGAAAAAAAGAATCATAAATTCGTACAATTTGAATTTTTATTTTTGGAAATGAGAATTAAAAGACGTAAATTTGCATTATGAGAAACATCAGAAAAATTCTTTTTTTATTCTGCTGGTTTATTCCGGCTTTTGAATCGCTATCAGCAGGAACAGCCTTAGATTCACTGCTGGTTGAATTAGATAAAACCATTGCCCGCGATAGTGTGTATATTACGCTCAAAGAAAAAAGAATACAGGATTTAAAATCCGCACTGCCTCATACGTTTGATAAAGATGATCAATTTCAACTGTATAAAAAAATTTTTAACGAATACGAAGCTTTTATCTGTGATTCTGCCTATAGCTATTCGCAATTAAGTTTGCATTTGGCAGAGAAAACAGAAAATGTTTTCTGGCAAAATGAAAGTAAACTCCAATTGTCAAGCATATTAACTATTTCCGGAATGTATTCGGAAGCTGTTGGCATGCTGTCCTCAATCAAAAAATCCGAATTAACCGAAGAGCAAATTGTATCTTACTATACAAGGTATTATCATGCGTATGCCGAATGGGGTGAATTTGCCGAATACGAATATTCCGACAATTATAAACAATTGGGAAAGATTTATCAAGATTCCGTTCTGTTGGTTCTACATCCAAATTCATTTGAATATACGATAGAATACGCATGGAAATACATTAATATGAGAGATTACAAAAAAGCGGAAACTTTATTGCTCTCTTTTCTTCCGAAGGTGGAGGAGAATACCCGCGATTATTCCATTATTACTTCCATTATCGGTATCCTGTACTGGTATCTTAACGACATGGAAAAGCATAATACTTATCTGGCTATGTCTGCTATTTCCGATATAAGAGCCTCAGTCATGGAGAATACCTCGTTAAGAAGTTTAGCTAATTTATTGTATAATAAAGGAGAAATAGATAGGGCGAATAACTACATAAAGAAAAGTCTGAAAGATGCAAATTTCTACAACGCTCGTTTGCGGAGTATTCAGATATCCCGATTATACCCTTTTATTGAAAATGCCTATCAATTGGAACAGGAGCATCAGCAGAAGAAGTTAAGAATTGCTCTGACTGTGATTAGCATATTGTCGGCGTTATTAATTTTTATGATTATCTATGTGATACGACAAAATAAAAACCTTTCCAAAAGCAGGCAACAGACATTTGATATGAATGAAAAACTGCAAGCCAACAACAAGGCTCTGACTGAAGCTAACCGGATTAAAGAAGAATATTTGGGACGGTTTCTGAATCTTTGCTCCATTTATATTAAGAAGATGGAAAATCATCAACGCGATTTAAATAAGAAAGCGAAGGAAGGAAATATGAACGAATTATTTGGAATGTTGAAATCCTATACTTTTATTGATGATGAATTTAATGAATTTTATCAAAACTTTGATACTGCGTTTTTAAATATTTTCCCCGATTTTGTAAATCAATTCAATGCCTTACTGCTTGATGAAGAAAAAGTTATTCCAAAACAGGGAGAAAAATTAACAACCGAACTTAGAATATTTGCATTGATACGATTAGGAATAACCGACAGCCTGCAAATATCAAAATTTTTACGTTATTCCATTACTACGATTTACAATTATCGTTCCAAATACCGAAATAAAGCGATTGTTTCGCGGGATGAATTTGAAAATGAAGTGATGAAAATCAGTTCTTTTTGAATGAAGGCATTTCCCTGCGATTTACTTTTTTAACCGGTCGGTTGATTGATATGTATTTGATTGGTTAGAGATTAGCATTTTTGTCAATCGTATTTTTCTACTTTATATTTCATCGGAAAAAAAGCTGTTTTTTTTCTCTCTACTTTTGGGTCATAATTATTAATCTTAAACCGATAAATGGGTTATGAAACAAAAATTATTTATTCTTATTTTTATTATTGTATGTGGAAGTTCTGTTCTTACAGCTCAAAACAGACAAATAGACGGTACGGTTACGGATGCAACCGGAGAATCGCTTGCCGGAGTGAGCGTTGTTGTTAAAGGAACAGACAGGGGAACCTCAACCGACGGGAACGGAAAATATGTTCTTCCGGAGGTGGAATCAAATTCAGTTCTTGTATTTTCTTTTTTAGGTTATGCTACGCAGGAAGTAACGGTTGGTAACAGCAACCGGTTGGATGTAACACTGACGGAGCAAAATCAACTCTTGAACGAAGTCGTTGTAGTCGGGTACGGGAGTATGGAAAAGAATAAAATTACAAGCGCTATTACCAATGTGAAGCCGGAGCAATTCAATCAGGGCAACATCAATAATCCGGCTCAGCTGTTGCAGGGAAAAGTAGCAGGATTGAGCATTGCCGGCTCTCAAGGTAATCCTAACGGTGATTACACCATACGTTTGCGCGGTTTGTCCACTATTGGAGCGAATACGCAACCGTTAATCATTATTGATGGAGTCATCGGATCCGATCTCAGGAGCGTGGATCCAAACGACATTGCCACAATGGATGTCTTGAAAGACGGAGGCGCTGCTGCTATCTACGGGACTCGCGGGTCGAGCGGGGTGATTATCATTACCACCAAAACAGGCGCAAAAGATCGTTTCCAGGCAAATTACAACGGATATGTAGCAGTGGAAAATATGGATCGGGTGTTGCCTGTGATGAGCCATGACGAATATCTTAAACAGGGAGGTACCGATTATGGAAGCAATACCAATTGGATGGACGAAATTTCCCGAACGGCATTTTCGCAGGTACACAATTTGTCACTGTCCGGCGGAGCAAATAAACTGTCTTACACAGCTTCTTTGAATTACCGCGATGTGCAGGGAATCGTCAAAAAAACCGGTTATGATCAGTTAAACGGACGGTTGAATTTATCACAGAAGACATTGGGCGACAGGTTAACAATAAGTCTGAATTTGATGCTGCAATCTAAAAATGCCGCTTTGGGTTTTGATGACGTTTTCAGGTCGGCTATAATAATGCCTCCGACGGCTCCTGTTTATGGCAATGGAGCGGACTATGACCAGTATGACGGATATTTTCAGAACAGGGCGCATGAATTGTATAATCCGGTAGCAATTATTAATCAGAATACCAATGATCAAAAATCAAGTAATCTGACTTATAATATCAGCGGCGATCTGAAAATAATGGATGGCTTGACAGCCTCCGTTCATTATGCGCAAAATAACGAAGACGTCGTTAACAAGCAATACATAAGCAAATACAGTCTTTATGGCAGCGGTATTGACAGGGGTGGCATAGCTTCAGGAAGCACAGTTAATAACAGGAGCAAATTATTTGAGGCTACCGGAAATTATTTGAAATCTTTTGACCGACTGAACTTAAACCTGTTAGGAGGTTATTCCTATCAGGACTTTGTTTCGGAATATTACGGCGTACAGGCAGGTAATTTTCTGACGGATGCGTTTTCATATAACAATCTTGCGGCTGCAAGCGATTTCGCCGATGGAAAAGCAAGCGCTTCAAGCAATAAGGAATCCAACAAACTGATAGCATTCTTTGGCCGGGTAAATTTGAGTTATAATAATACATATTTTTTGATGGCGTCGTATCGTAGAGAAGGTTCATCACGTTTCGGCGACGGGAAAAAATGGGGAAATTTTACCGGACTTAGCGGAGGGATTGATTTTGCTCATATCTATTCTATTCCGAAAGTAGATCAGCTCAAATTGAGGGCAAGTTATGGAGTAACCGGCGCTTTACCGGCGCAAAGTTATTTATCGAAGCAGATTTACGGACCTGGTTCTTCTTTGGAATACTACATGTACAACGGAGTGTTTACTCCGGTCTATTCGCCTCAGAGTAATCCGAATCCAAATTTGAAATGGGAAACCAAAGCTGAAACGGATATCGGCATTGATTTCAGTTTATTCAATACACGCTTGACAGGTACATTGGATTATTATAACAGAAAGACTTCGGATGCGCTTATCACACTGAATGTTCCTGTGCCTCCCAATTTGTATCCTACTACCGTATTGAATGCCGGTCAATTAAGAAATCGCGGATTCGAGCTTGCATTAAGCGGAGCATGTATCAAAACTAAAAACTTTTCGTGGGATTCCCAGCTTACATTTGACGCAAACCGAGCGAAGATTATTTCTTTGTCTATGGGAGATATAAAATATGGCGTTCGTGAAGTTGGCGGACTGCCTGCTCCACTGACAGGGAATGTAGTACGGGTAGAAGAAGGTAAACCGATAGGGCAAATTATCGGTTGGAAATACGAAGGAGTAGATGCCAATGGAAATTATATTCTTAAAGACCTGAATAATGACGGAGTCATTAATGAAAATGATATTGCGGTGATTGGCAACGGATTGCCAAAGTGGGAGATGGGTTTTGGCAATACATTCAAATATAAAGGTTTTGATTTCAGTTTCTTTTTTAGAGGCGTATTCGGTCATGATCTCATCAATATCCACAGGACGTTATTTGAACAGGTTTCCCGTGTAACAGTGTATAATCTTATAGATACCAAATATTTTGATCCTGCGTACAAAGGACCGGTAGCCTATAACAGTCATTACGTGGAAAATGCCTCTTTTGTCAAGTTAGATAACCTGTCGCTGGGTTATACTTTCAAATTACCGGCTCATTCGGTTATTTCATCCCTTAGAGCATATATCACAGGTCAAAATCTGTTTTATATTACAAAATATTCAGGAATAGACCCCGAACCGCGTTATACTTATCAGGACAACGTTTTAGCTCCGGGCGTAGAACCGATGACCAGTTGGGTAACTACTCGCACATTTACTTTAGGCATTAATGTTACTTTTTAAAAAACAGGATTTTATGAAAACATATAAAAAAATTATTAATTTCAAAATGAAAAAAATCAGTTTGATAGCAGGAGTTATCGCTATTTTATTGTCGGTTTCATGTACTAATCTGGACGAAACATTGTACAGTCAGTTGGATAACGACAACTTTCTTAAAAATGACGAAGAAATAGCATCTGCTATGGGAGCAGTCTATAGCGGATTACGGACTTTTCAAAATAATAATCATCTGTGGACTATCTACTGTACAACGGATGAAGTGGCAATACCCGGCAGAACCGGAGGAGATTGGGCGGGCGACGGACAGGATCAGCAAATGACCGATCAAACATGGATTGCCAGCAACCGTTTCTTTGAAGGTAGCTGGATCGCATTCTTTGGTCAGGTAAATACATGCAATCGCTTGATTTACCAATTAGAAAATATTAATCCTGAAAAATATGCCGGATATATTTCGGAGGTTAAAATAGTCAGAGCTTTATGGTATTTATGGCTGATTGACTTTTGGGGAAATGTACCGATTGTTGATAAATTTGACGTTCCACAGGATTATTTGCCGGCAACCAATTCGCGGAAAGAAGTCTATGATTTTATTGAAAAAGAAACGCTTGAAAATATGAACAATCTCACGAAAGAGAAAAGTACATTGACTTATGCCCGTGCTGATTATTGGACTGCTCAAGCCATTCTCGCCAAATTGTATCTGAATGCGGAAGTATATACCGGAACACCCCAATGGCAAAAAGCGCTGGATGCCTGCAATGAAATAATTAATTCAGGAAAATTTGCATTATCAGCTACTTATCGGGAAAATTTCATATCCAAAAACGAAGGTTCTCCGGAAGCTATTTTTGCGATTCCTTTTGATGCCATTTATATTCAATGGGGATGGATTTTGCCCTTGGTATCATTGCATTATGAAAGTCAAAAGACATTCAATCTGACCAACGGTCCTTGGAATGGCGTGTCGGTGCAAACGGAATTTTTCTATTTGTATGAGGATAATGATATTCGTAAACAGGACAATTTTCTTTGGGGACCTCAATATTCATCCACAGGACAACCTTTGATTGACAGTATGGATTACAAAATCAGTACCGCTCGCGACCCTGATCCTCAGGTGAATTTTACGCCTACTTTTCTTTCCCTGTATAATACTGCCAGAGAATCAGGCGCCAGAATAAAAAAATGGGAAATAGAAATGGGTGGAAACGGTTTTTTGAACAGTGATTTTTTTGTTTTCCGTTATTCGGATATTTTACTGATGAAAGCTGAACTTCTGTGGAGAATGAATCCTGCAAGCCGGGAAGCTTTGGATTTGGTGAATCTTTTCAGAAAAAGGGCAGGGGTTGAGCCGTTTGATGCGCTTACGGAACAAAATCTATTAGACGAGCGCGGTCGTGAATTGTTTATGGAAAGCTGGCGTCGTTCCGACAGAATCCGCTTTGGCAAATACAACGATCCAACAATTTTCAAACCCGGAACGAGCGAAGCCTTCAGAAGATTGTATCCGGTTCCCAAAAGCCAGATAGATGCAAATCCCAATCTGAAGCAAAATCCGGGATATTGACAATAATTTGCAGTATAATGAATAACGACAAAAAAATTTATTCGCTTGGGCTAATCCCTTTCATCCTGTTATTTTCTGTAGCAACATTGATTGCAAGGGATAGCCCATTTACGCGAAAAGGTTCCGGACCCATGTACTGGATTGCTTATGAATATTGCTGGCAGCACAATACAGCAATACCGGAAGCTCGCTGGAAAGCTAATATTGATTGGATTAACGAAAATTTCAAGTCTTACGGTTATGATATGGTTTGTAACGACGGCTGGATCGAAGCCGCACAAACTATTAACCGTGACGGATATATTACGAAGTACAACAGTGAATGGGAACATGGATTCGACTATTGGGCAAATTATTTGTCCCAAAAGGGAATGAAAATGGGCATATATTATAATCCGTTGTGGATGACTAAAAAGGCATTTGATCAAAACTTGCGGATAAAAGGCGCCAACTATCGGACAAGGGACATTACCGGTACAATTTCGTTTAATGAACCATTGTATTGGGTGGATACCGACAAGCCGGGAGCTAAGGAATGGATTCAGGGTTACGTTAATTATTTCATCGAACTTGGCGCTACATTTCTCCGTATTGATTTTTTGGAAAATTACGAAAAAAATTACGGTACAACACGATATATTCAAGCGTTGGAATGGATTGAAGAAGCTGCCGGAGATAAACTGTTCCTCAGCTTGGTGATGCCGAATTGTTATGAACATGGCAAAAACGAATTGAAGTATGGAGATATGATACGGATTGATGATGACTGCTTCGACGGAGGTTGGGATTTCGTGACCGGGCGCAGAAGAGGGGAACACCGACCGATTTGGCCTCAATACGGTAATGCCTTCGACGGTTTTATCGCTTTTTCCGATATTGGAGGCAAAGGGCAGTTGATACTCGACGGAGACTTCATGCGGTTGAATACTATGGCAAATGACGACGAGCGAATGTTTTTGTTTTCATTAATGGCGATTACCGGTTCTGCTTTAGCGATTGCCGATCAATACGACTCCATAAAAGATTACGATTGGATATACAAAAACAAAGAACTTATCGAATTAAATAAACAGGGGCTTGTATGTAAACCCATCGAAAATAATGTGAAGGACATGGATAACAGTTCCCGCTGGATAGGACAATTACCTGATGGCGATTGGATTGTAGGATTGTTTAACAGGGAAAATACAATTCAAACCCGAAAAATTGATTTTGAAAATGAATTGGGAATACCTGATGGAAAAGTAAAAAATGTGAGAGATTTATGGTCTCATACCGATTGGGGAGCTTTCTTGGGAGAATATGCTGTCGAATTGGCTCCTCATTCATGCAAAATAATCAGGGTTACTATTTGATAATTTCAAGTATTGCCTCAACCCTTCATTACGCAATTTGCAGGAAGGACAATGCCCGCAGCCGTCGGCTATGATTCCGTTGTAGCAGGTCAATGTTTTGTTTTTGATGATGTCAAAAACGCCCAACTCGGCGGCTAACGTCCAAGTCTCTGCTTTAGTCAGCCACATGAGCGGGGTGTGGATAATAAACTGCTCATCCATAGCAAGGTTTAATGTCGTGTTCGCCGAACGGATAAAGGTGTCGCGACAATCGGGATAGCCGCTGTAATCGGCTTGAGAAACGCCGGTAACAAGATTTTTAATTCCATGCGTCCGGGCGATTACTGCGCCGAAAGCAAGAAAAAATAAGTTACGACCCGGAACAAATGTGTTTGGATAAGAATTTTCCGGTTTGTCCTGATCCATTATTAAAGCATGATTGGTCAGCGAGTTGTCGGATAATTGACTGATTATTGACGCATCAAGCGCTTGGAATGGAACTTTTGCTTCCGCTGCCAGATTGCGGGCAACTTCAACTTCATTTGAATGACGTTGCCCATAAGTGAAACACAGCGTTCGCACTTCGTTGAAATGTTTCATTGCCCAATACAGGCAAGTTGTTGAATCTTGACCTCCCGAAAAAAGTACAAGGGCTGATTGATTGTTTTCCATTCTTATCTAATCCAATTTAAAGGATCCAATTTATCCTGCTCTTTTCTGATTTCGAAATGAAGCAAAGAGATATTTTCACTATCTGTATAAATCTTTCCAAGCGGCTGCCCCGTTTTCACTTCATCTCCTTGCTTCACATATACCTGATCAATATTGGAATACATAGTCAAACAGTTGCCATGCCGGATGATGATCGAATTATTGTAGCCCGGAAGCGTGAATACACGCGAAACTACCCCTTTAAAAACAGCTTTTGCTTGATTTCCCGGAGAAGTTTCAATATCAATACCGTTATTGTTAGTCACAATTTTAGGAAAATCCTTGTGCTGATGAACGCCGAAATATCCCACCACGCGATAATCTCCCGTCAGAGGATAAGGAAGTTTTCCTTTGTTCTCGGCAAAAGTAGAAGATAAGCGCCGTTCGGTCTCGGTCATCGCATAACCGCCTTTTATTTCGGCTGTTCGAGTTTCTCCACTCTCTGATTTAGCCGCTTTTTCGGATTTCAAAATTTCTTCGGCGATAATTTTTTCGATTTGCCGGTTCAAAGCGCTCGCCTGCTTTTCTTTTTGCGCTAAATCGCCTTGAAGTTTTTTCTTGTTATTTTCAAGCGTTTTTACTTCATCTTTTTTTCTTGTTTCTTCATCACTTAATTGCTTCTCCTCTGACTGTTTTGTTGTTATAAGTTTCAATTTATCGCTCCGGCGGGCGATTAATACAGCCTTTTCCTTATTGATTCTATCCTGTTTTTTTAGAATTTCTTCCCCTTGTTTTTTCTGCCAGTCGGAATATGTTTTCAGATACATTATCCGGTGAAACGATTGGTTAAAGCTTTGTGCAGATAAAATAAACAGCAAATTATCCTGATTGTTTTTATGAAAATACATTTTCCTTACAGATGCGGCATACTGCTGTTTCTTTGTTTCCAAATCATTTTCTAATGTATTGATTTGCACTTCTTTGGAGCTTATGTCATCATTTATGGAATTAACTTCATTATCTAATATTTGAATTACCTTCTTTCGCGAATCAATCTGATCGGACAACAAATTTAAGCGATTCAGGGCATTACTTGTGGTCTGAATATTTTCTTTCAACCAGCGATTGATTTTATCAATTTCGGTTAAAGTGTTCAACCTTTCTTTTTCCAAGTCTTCGATTCGCGGCGTCGGCTGCTGAGCCGATAACGAAAAAATACAAAATAGCAGATATAAAAATAGCTTGAATTTCATTTACTGTATGATTGAATTAGTTTGATTACTTCCTCTATTCCGACCTGTTGATAGCGATTGGGTATTGTGGTATCAATATTAAAATCGCTATCAATATCAACATTATTGAATGACAGATTCAAGGTGATCAAATCATCCGGAACGGTTAATTCCATAGTCATTTTCATTGGAAACAACCGATTGTTGGACGTTAATCCGAAATCCTTGTACAGCCAGTTCACATTGAATTGTTTTTTATCCTTATACATCTCCGTTTGAATAATCCGGTTGGTGAAATCGCTGACAAAATCATAATGAATTCCTTGATTATCCGTATTATTCAATTTTACATGGTATTCGTCTTCATTCCAAGCGAAAGTATTGTAATCTTGCGGAGAAATAGACGATTTTCCTGCAACAAACAGCTGATTGGTAAATAAAGCCTGCAAGCTGTAGAAATCGAAAGACGTCATGCTTTGAAGCTTTTGGATTGATTCCGAAACGTATCGCCTGTTTATCCGGTCAAAGATAATAATTTGTTCGGGAGTGATAATGGCGCGGGCGAGTTCCGTTCCCAAGATTGGCATTCGCAAAGAAAGCTGTATGATTTTGTCCTTAATTATTCGCAATTGGGCAGTAGAAGAAACCGTGTTTTTTTTCATTCCCAGTTTAAGGGAAAACCGCAGGGAAGAAGATAGCGTGTTGAACGGAACAGTTTGAGATTGAATAGATTCTATCCGCTTATTCCTTTCCATTTTAGTTAAGGCAATTGAAGACGACTGACGGCTTGTCCTGCAACCATTAAAAAGGACGATAATTGCTGCCAGAAAAAGCAGGTAGCCATATTTTTTATTTTGCTTCATAATACATCTTGTTTTCTATTTTCTTTTCCAACAGAGAGGTATCCTCTCCCTCTTCTTTTGCATTCAGCGCTTTTTTCCACATTTCAACGGCTTTGTCCGTATTTCCCGTTTTGTAGAGAATATCGCCGTAGTGTTCCAAAATATCCGAGCTGCTTTCTCCTCCTTTCGACATAGCGCTTTCAATATAAAATTTAGCCAAAGAATAATTTTCTATTTGGAAAAATACCCAAGCGTAAGTGTCTATGTAAGTGAAATTATCCGGTTGCATTTTGATAGCTTTGCTTATCATGCGCTCTGCCTTATCCAAATCTTTCTTGTCTAAAGTCAGAAAATAAGCATAATTATTAAGGACAGCAGAATTATCTTCGTTGTGTTCCAGCGCTTTTTCATAAGCCTCGTAAGCCTCTTCCTTTTTGTTCAATTGATGGTATAAATCGCCGATTTGACCATAAATCATTGAATACGACATATTATCGTCTTGAGTAACATGCTGTAATCCTTC
>Ga0123357_10011095_pt1 | contig 11525 bp, 10 predicted proteins | sample TergutEmb28metaG_FD_89873 | JGI IMG/M metagenome (GOLD analysis project Ga0123357, IMG submission 89873) | Embiratermes neotenicus P4 segment gut microbial communities from Petit-Saut dam, French Guiana - Emb289 P4 | ecosystem: Host-associated > Arthropoda: Insects > Digestive system > Gut ...
ACAACTTTTACACACACAATCTCCAATTGAACTATAGCGACAGCAGCAACATTATCCCTTTTCATCCCAATCAACTTGCACACGTGGGCCATTCACATAGCGAGATACAATGTTATTGATTTAATTATTGATGAGTACAGGAGCTAGTATATACACGTGAAATGCCACAAATAATTTGTAAATTAAATTGTATTTAGCCCAAATTGTAATCTGAATAATTTATGAGAGTGGGTAATTAAAATACTGTGATTACCTGAGTGTTAATGACAATCTCTCTCTGGGTCTCTCTCTCTTCCTCATGTCTTTTTTGTACAGACTACTCAATAGTCTCGTGAAGTTCTTCAAAATAATCCATAAATTCTAAAATAATTAAAAAAAACTTCACTTCGTCTCTCCTCGGATCTTCAAAAATAGTCCGAAATGACATTTCGTTTTGTCTGTCACATACTACAGAGTGAACCCACACTTTTCTTCCCCCCTTCCCCCCTTTTCTTTTTCAGTTCTCTTAGGACCCACAGAGCAATAATGTCTAGCACTGTACTCCGCGTTCGTTTTCAGAGATGATAAGGATAGTATGTCCGACGTTATGGCGATAAGTCGCCGTCGACTGAGTCGCTCGTGTGAAAGAGGTCTGATGGAAAATGCGGCAAAAATAATTTCAGTCTGCTCGTTACCACTTTAAACAGCTGTTGTGAAGTGAAATATTGTTTTTGATCTGTGTAAATTCGTAGACCTTGCAGTACTTTGGTATGTTGTACGATATATAATACATATTTCGCTGTTACCATATCTGTGTCCAAAGTGAAGAAAACAAGATTAGAAGACGAGGGACGTGTATTAAAAATGGGAAGACATATATGTACTGTTTCAGTATGGTGTGCAATAAAACTGTCTCATTTCTAGTCCAGTGATGTCAGTTCCAAAAGAATAAAATTTATGCCGCTGTTACAAAACTTTACAAAATTTCGTGTTCTCGAAGGAAAGCTAAGAGAAGGTGCATTAAAGGGAATGAAATGTGAATTGCAGCGGTAGCAGAATATATATATATATATATATACTCTTACGACAAAACAAACGAAGCAGCAGTTCAAGTCTTACTATATCACACATCGCTAAGAAAATAAAACTATTGACGGATGGAGAGCACGTGGATGAGTACATAAGGAAGGTAACAAAAATACTCTCTCGAGAAACAACAGCTTTTTAAAAAATATCGGTCTTTCTGCAAATACGGTGAACGAAACGGCAGGAGATACAGCGCGTCAATTTAGAGAAACGTGACGTTTTCAATTGCAACTGACCAAGGCACATATGTTGAAGATATTGCACAGCTTGCTGTTTCTTACGAGGCGTTAATAAGAACTTCCAATTCGTGAAGGAGCTTTTAGACCTGCTCCACAGGAAAGAGGGGACAGGTGCTGATCAAATATTATGTCAACTCGTAACCCTTATAAACAAATTCGACCTGCGTTTGGAAAAAAAAAAATGGTTGGGTTTGTTTGATACGGGGCTCCGGCTATGACTGGCAAAAACAAAGGCTCTGCAGCAACATTAAAAAATAAAAGAATTACACAGAACGACTTCCTTTCTTAGTTTCCAATGTATTTTACATCAATAAACACTGTCCAAAGAATTTGAAACTGAATTACGTAATGGACCATGTTATAGGAACTGAATTTTGTTCGTGGAAGTGCCCTTAACCACTGTCAATCTGTAGCACTATTAGACATACCAGAAACTGAAAATGGTGACATAGTTTATCGTACTAATGTAAGGAGGTTAAGTCGGGGTTTGTTTTGAAACGACTCTTTGATTCATTGAATGACATCAAATTACTCACGAAAAAGAAAAAAAAAAATTATTTAAGAGCTGAATGATACAGGGTGAATAACCGACCTGGGTTCAAATTCCCCCTGACACATTTAACGAAAATATCGCGGAAGCAATTTTTCGGAAATATCTCTCATGCAGCGTCGGGCTAAGGACAGCTCGACACAGACTCACACACGTCAATTGATAATTAAGGTAACTAGACAACGACAGAACAAAAAAAATTACAATTTGAACATCAGTTTCTCCTTCCACCTTACACGATTATCCGTGGGTTACAACAGTAACATTAAAAAATTAACTGGAATGTTCCATGTATGTACCTTCCCTTCTACAACGTCCATCTCAGCAAAAGGACTGTCAGCAGCAAGCAATTCGTCTCTTAGAACATGTTGCGCCGCATAATGGTGCTGATGCTCGTATTAACGGCGCACAAAGCAAGTGTCTCGTGTTGAAACTACTCATCTCACTTCACTACACTTCTACGTGTGACACCTCATTTCTGCTACACGCATGAATTTCACAAGCATACTAACATTTAAAATTTAGCACTTTCTTCCCTTTATCCTACCCTTTCAAGGAAACTAATCACAATGGCAATTGTGCATCACCTTACACATGCATATTGCACAAAACATACACACATACACTGCATAAATACCATAGTACGCACAATAATACGCACATATGCATATCATCCCGAACTCCTGTAAAAGAACCCCATAACGGTGACATAGGAATAATATTACAATGACTGGATTCGAATCATACACCCCACGATCAGCTTTCACGAGCTATTCATGGCCCTCAACTAAACGAACGAGGATGCTTGTGTGCTTTCTCTTCGACAGTGGCCCCCACACATGCATCTATCCATTCTATCCGTAAAACCCCAACGTCCGGTCATCATTTTCCTACCTCCGTATCTACCACGCCATGCACAACCACCCACGTGCGGTATGCACGTAATTTAGTTCATGTTTCCAGATAAGGTTTCAGTGTTTGCTTGTGAAAGACACCACGCAACTTCCCATCCACGCCGGAAACTTCAAAACAATAAGATGGTATTCGCTTAGTTATGCGCCAGGGATTTTCACATGGCCTCGAAAATTTACCGGTCACTCCTTTCATTGCTTCAGACATCGGGTGGCACCGGCAGAGAACCAAATCACCTATCTGTGGTTCCCACTTGTATAGACCCCTTTTTTTACCCTTAAGTCTTCTGCTAGCCTTCGACTTCATTCTTATGTAGGCCTGTAACACCTTGTCAGACAAGCTTTCATCTGGTGATACCTGATCTGCACCTTTCTTCAGAAATTTCGTAAACAGATCTCGCGGCGACTCGAACGTCAATTCTAACGGAGAGAAACCAGTCGAACCCGCCATAGTACCATTTAGCCATTCCTCTCTCTTAAGTAACAATTCTGGCTACTTCCGATGGCTGTTAAAATAACATATCTTACAAAATTTTCAGATTTATTTCCTACACCGCTCAACAGGAATTGCATGCGGATTTCTCATAGGAGAGAATTTCACTTCAATACCCACGTGTTAATCGTTTCTTCCACACTGGACTTGCGAACTGTGTCGCACTGTCGTTCAAAATACACGTCGGGCGAGTTACATCTGCTATATAGTGCGGGGTGGTTTTCTGCAAGCACGTCTTGGTAGTAGCTGCCCGCAACGCATACAGCTTAAAAATCTTCGTGAACACGTCCCAGCAAACAAAAATATAACGGATGCCTCCGCGCCCGCTAGGTAGTGGTCCACACACGTCTACTGCGCAAATTTCGCCTACGGCTTTAGGTATGTGACTCCTGCATTCCGTTTCAAACCTACGAGTGGGATGCTTAACCATCCGGCATACGCTGTAGCGCGATATTAGTTTCCTTACTTTGCGACTTAGGTTCTTCAGATGAAAAGTATGCGAAATGTGGAACATACTTTTCTTTTAATTTTAAGCTCATGGTTCAGTGCATCATAATTCAATACTAATAAAAATCCAACTAGATGCAACAGCATGCAGTCTGATTTATTTTACTGCAGAATCACTCTACATGTTTCGGGTGTCCACCGCACCCATCATCAGGAGTACCAAAAACTGTAACCGCAGCCTCCGATACAGGTCATACCGTGAAATACAAGGATTACATATCGGTACCGCTACTTCCCTCCAACGCGGCCAGGTCGGGACGTTGGAGGGAAGTAGCGGTACCGATATTTAATCCTTGTATTTCATAGTATGACCTGTACCGGAGCCTGCGGTTAGTTTTTAGTACTCCTGATGATGGGTGCGGTGGACACCCGAAACATGTAGAGTGATTCTGCAGTAAAATAAATCAGACTGCATACTGTTGCACCTAGTTGGATTTTTATTAATACTGATACTCTTTTATGTTTTCAAATGGACCAACAGTGTATGTACATAGAGTATAGCATGATCCTCCAGCTCCGTTGGCAATAGTGGTCTCCAGTATGTAACGTTCTTGTCCTTAGCGTAGATTTCACGTCGAACTAAATATCTACCATTCGACGAGTTCTGCTGCTTAACAGCTTGCATTAATGTAGAAATTCTTACATTTTTGGCTCGTTAAGCACAAAAGTCCCTTACCTTCTAACCGACCAAATTATCATTTCCGAGATTTATGACAGATACCATGAAAACGCGTGGCTGCGTGAGTCCTTCTAATTCCCTTTCATTTAGACCCGCTGGATTTCGGCTCGAAGTGTGTGCGATAAAATCGCTCGTGCCGCTATCGTGCTTTACCCGCAAACTGTACTCCTTCAGTTGCAGAAACTCTGTGTACTTCCTGGATTCCTCTTTCGAACCTATTTGCAAGAATGCCGATGACAGGTCTGTAGTTGTGATGAACCTCGACCCGTGGAACTTCTGCAACGATTCATTTATCGGAGGAGCGCTTGATCTATCTGTCAATGACCACTTGTTTACACGCCGCGCATCTAAACAGGTGCGTGCGATTTTACTTTTTCTCATGGCAAAAGTAAGGGGATTAAGACGGCTGGAGTCTGGCACTTAAATAATATTGTCTTCTAACATCTGTCTGATTTGTGCAAGCATTCCGCTTCTCACGGAAAACGGTATAGGGCGACTGTGTTCAACAAACGGCTCTCCAGGCGTAACTTTACGCTGATATTCAATAATATTACATCTGCCTGGCTTAGATGTCAAAAGTTCCGTATACTTGATGAGCATATCAAACAGTCTAATTTCCTTTCAGCAGTCAAACTGGGTTCTTTGACTGTCAAGAATAGATGAAATTCTCGAATAGACCTAGTATCTGCCAATTTTGATTAAGGGGGTTTTTCCTAGAGTCTTCGCAATTCTAGAAGTCCTCGCTACAACCCCTCTCCTCACAACTTGGATATTCTCCTATGTACATTCAACAAGGTAGAGTACTCTCCCCCCTTCCCTTCTCATCTAAAATTTACTGCATATACTCTTTCTGCAATAGCAGCGATACGCTCGCCGCTTAAGCGCGACTCTCCTTCCACTTCAACTTTATTTCCTCGGTCTAACTCTTCTTCTGTTTTACTAGTCCTTAAACCTGCGATTATGAAGTCGGCAGGTAAAGCGAGCCTTACATGATCCACTGCAGCGATAGGTAGGTCAACAGGTTTGTTTGTAATGTGTAACACCGGCCTCTTTCGTGTCTCCCCTCCATCCATTTCTTCATTAAAGAATTCGTGTCGTCTGACATTGTCTCCAACCCTCGTATACATGCATCGATCCTTCAAATTCATCTCAACTTCGTATTAATATAAGATCTGCCAGCACGTCACGGGCAATAATGAACACCTGTTCGACCACGTCAATGCACAATCTAGAAGGAACTAAAACCCCCTTTTCCGAATTTGCTTAGTTCGGCCGCCCCAGGCCGAGATTAAAATAGCCCTCATTATAGGGATAAAAACATCTCCACGCCACAATCATTTAATTTTTCGAAAAGTTCTTCTAACAACACGCAGATCTCGGACTCCGAATCAACGACTGCGGTCACCTGCTGATTACCAGTTTGTAATTCTACATGTGAACATTTCTGCACTTTGCTTTCATTAATGTAGCAGACTACATTTTCAACTGGTCTAAATCACAGGACTCTTGAAAACGTTCTCCCAATCGGGATTATCTTCAGACACTTCAAAATATGTAAAATACTTTCTTGGATCAGCGTGACAACTTGGGACTTCAACTTCATCACTAAACGAAGCACCGTCCCCAATTGTTCGTTCTGGCCTAGTTGTCCTGGGTAAGTAAGCTACTGTCCTGATTACTGCGATGGGCGCTGTTACTCGGCACGAAAAATTCAGGGTTCGGATCTAGGCTTCTTGCGTTACTGCTCATATGCAGAACCCTTGGGTTACCCGGCTGCTGCCTACCTCTGTTTTGGAAAGCGCTCCTTTCTCTTCTATCTGGTTGTAATTGAGCTGTTGGTTCTCACTGCAACTAGTACTATTCTGACATCTTATGTTTCGGACGTTTCGGTAAGTTGGCTGTCGCTCGTAATTTCAGCTTGAACTGGCCAGTCTTATATATTACCTGGCTCCTCTTTTTATCTCTGTTGACACGGGTTTGACAGACGGCCTTAATAAGCCTCCATGGAATCCAGCTAATTGAAGAAATTTAATGCCTCTCGAATTGTTTTACGCTCGCTTACAAAAGCGTATGTTGAGTATACAGAAAAGTGGCCTGTGACGGTTTCTACGGTGTCTACTTTGGACAGTCTAGGTGACAAATTTGCGGTAATGCTTGAGTATCATAAGAGTGTGCGGACATGGAGCCATCTTTCGCCTTATCATTCTTATTTTAGTACAATGAACAACGAAGCCTAGCCTGCGTCTGTGGTCCCCATAACAGTTCGACAATCGTCTGTTTGAATTGCTCAGATCCAGTCAAATTCTTATACAGTGCGTCTAACCACTGGCTTGTATAACCACCAATCACGGCCTATCTTAGCTAATGGAAGTTTGATCGATTCTGGCACTTTTTCACAAGGAAATAAAAGAGCCCAAATCTAAAGGAAACTGAACTACATTTTGCACCTCTCGATCACTAATTTTGGCGAACTCAAATAGCTTAGAATATTCCCGTAACAGTACAAACTTCCTGGCTAGCGTTTCCATTATCATCTACATCTGTTCCAGTATCAGGTATACTACACAATACTGCTACAGCATTAGTCCTTTCATAACCGTTCTCATATTCACTCTCCAGGTGGTCATCACAATGTTGGGAGCCATTCATTCCTAACCTCGTACGAGGATGTCCTACTTCTATGCCATCTTCAAAGCCTTTTGTCGTTTCCAACTTAATGCCGGACAACAATGCAGCCCGCGGCAGTCACTTGTTCCTCAAGAGTCTAACCTAGAATTCAGACCTTCAAACTTAGAAGTGCTATCTCTGCCTTCCGCATCTACCTTGTTATTCAGCGAATTGATGCTTTCAATAGGCATCTCCTTTCTAATTTCTACTAGTTCTGTGAATCTCTCCCACGCTACTTTCCAAATCCCCTTTACTGTTAAATCAGTTCAGTTATAATACCCACCTGATTGTTTTTGGCTTCCGACATCTGTTGGTCCAACCTCTCATTCATAATTTCAGTCTAAATATTTACATATACAATATCCCACTGAGTTTTCGAGGGATAGCATTGCGATGGATAGCTTTGGTGTCTCACGTTGCAGATTTCTCACTAACCTGTCGTTTATCCTGTCTATATCTTCCCTTATACCTGTTCCATGTTATCCTTCCTTTCCTTGTACTCCCCTTTCATCTTTCTGCCTTATCCGTTTCCTTTCTACCTTTTCCTCTTGCATCGCCTTCCAAATCATACTCAGAAATTCAATGCTAGTATTATTGCTCTTTACTTGCATGTTCATCGATAGTACTAACTTCTTCCTTTCCCCCACTTGTTTCCTGTATCTGCCCAGTGCTTACGCCAGCTTCTTCCACCTGCCCTTCAATTACTATACCTCTGGCTGTTTCACTTCGATTTGACGGCTGGCGGCCTTTCATTGTCACTATCTTCCTGCACCGGTAAACGCTTGCTCGTTAACAAATGACTTGCCATTTTAATTTGCTAAAGACTGACTTGTTTCGGCAAATATTTATGAAAGACTTCTAAAAAAATTTTAAATAAAACCCTTTATATCTCAAGGGAGCCAGTTCCCGGGATCGAACCTGGAACGGGCGGGCTCTGCAGCTTGCGAAGAACTGCACAAATGGCGATCCGGGAAGTATCGGCAAAAGATGAAACGACAAAGTTATGGGAACAACGTGCGCACACACGTAACAAAGATCGCGAAAAACAAAATTGGTGACTTTCTATAAGTGAGGCGTTTTAAGTACATGAACTGAAGCGCGGCGAAAAATTCACAACCTTCGAAATCAGTTCACTGTATATGGCTGCATATAGTCTACTCCACCTTGTCTGCGTGAAACAGACTAGCAGTTTGTAAATTGCATGAATTATGAATGTGAACCTGCAAACTGTCTTATCAAACAAATCTGCCACATCCGTAACGATTCTGACTTGTATTTTGAAGATTTCTGGTTCGAATCTCGCAAAGGATACCCACTATCTTTAGGTGCTTCGTGCTTTTCTTAGTTCCATTCTGGCAAATTGCAGAATATTAAGCCCACCTGAATTTTCAACATCCTTTCAAATTCACTATCATCCAATTATTCCACGCTGCAGAGTGTAGTTACTAAGAGCCTAATGCAATGAACCACAACTAATAAATAATTACAGCTATCTTTGACGGAATGTGAATAATGTATTATTAATAAGTTAAATGTTTATATAATTTGTTTATTCACCGATACGACCTACGTATATTTAAACCACGTATATGCAATATATTAACTACAATTTATCCCAAAATTTGCTTTTCCTATTTCTTCTCTTATTAATAACTAAAACCAATACACGGCAGCTGAAGAGTTTTGCTTCGCGAAAGTGAGCCTTGTCCGTTCACTCCCTGAATGGTACTGAATTTCCTCAGCTCACTTCAGCGTGTTCAAAAACAGCTAGTTCTGTCACCGCTATGTTCTTGCTATCACAACATGCAGAAATTCACTCGAACGTGTAAAAGAAAATTTAGTACTGACAGTTCTCTCAAGTCCGCTGTTCTCAGAGCAATCTCAGACAGCCAGCTCGCCAGGATTTACTCTCACAACTAAATTTTGTCGCCAGATAGGCCTACTCTCGATAGGACTCGCAACAGTTTACTCTCACGCGGAACCTTCAGAGTACGTGGAGCTACCTTTCAGTCCCCCATTTGTCTTCACGGCGCGATAATTGCTGCTCTAAGTGCACAGGGAAATTTCCGTGAGTTTCTGCCTCTGTGACATTGATACTACTGACTAGCGGACCGTAAGCTACGAACGCACACCTAACTACATACACCCTTTGAGGTTTCCACACTTCCGAGTTCTCACGGTAAGTAAAGATTCCACGGACGAGTGGCCAGATCAGAAGAAAACAATACTTTCAAGATACGAAGTAAAATAAAATACGCAGTAGAGTGCAAGACAATGACGTCAAGCAACAGGGGTGAAAGAGAGGCGGGGATTGCGCAGGACAGAAATAAATGATCGAAGGTACGAACTCTTCCTCTCTCACTCTCTGGTAACGGCGCAACAGACACACTTCACAATCAGCTTCCTTTATTTTCTCAGTGAATGAATTTCTCTCACACTTTACAGATCGGCGATACAGAAATACGTTAATCTGACTACATCGATTCTCCTCTTCACGAAATTTCCCACGCCGTATGTAAAACACAACAAGACTACCAAACACAAATTAGAGACTTCCAGTCTTCTGGGATGTGACGCTGCATCCCTGGGTACGTGGTTTCCGATGTTTCGAAGAAAGGTGTCGCTTTCATCTTCAATGGCTCAAGATCCATGAACTCGTGAAGACGAAAGCCACACGTTCCAGGCACACAGCGTTATGTCCCAGATGACCAGAACCCTCAGTTATACCGTTGCGAAAGTCCCAAAACTCGCAAACACAATTACGTTTTGTGTATGTGTATGTCAGTTCACAACACAAATCATCCCCCAAATGTTTCACCCTCTAAGTGCAGAACATTTTTATCAACTTATGAAGTAGCCTACACATGGGTTATAACTCCTAAATTCTTTCCAGTAAAGTATCTGCGCGCATGCGCGCGCGCGCACACACACACACACACGCTTAAAGGTAAGTTATTATTCGTTTAGTTAAGATTAATGGGTATGTAGTTTGTAGTACTTGATTTAATTTTCATTCGGGTGTGTTTTTGAGCAACTAGTGGTGTAGTAAGCGTTCGAAATTTCCGAACCCTTTTGGAAACGAACATCTCTTCCACTGCAAGATTTAACGTTCTCAGAGCGGCAGTGCCGACGAAGATTACATCCTGCTATAATACGACGCCGTGTTGGCTGACATTCTTTGACTGCCCTGATCATGGAGGCAGCAAGCACCTGTGACATGTCACTGAATACTAATCCATGGTATCCAAGGTACCTGATCGGTAATGATCCAGTGCATCGAAATTCACACAAATAATCTCTAATAATTTTGTCTACGTATGGAGTTAACCTTGAGAGAGTGTTTTACAGAAGTTAGTACGTCGCTGATACAAGCGAAGTATCGATAATTATTAATACAAGCAGTTTTATCGCCCTCGTCAATAGGTAGGCCTAGAGACTCCTTCCACTAACGAGGAAACTTTTTTTTCAAACCGTAAGCATGAGGACCAGAGAAAATAATGTTTCATCTCTGCTAGGAAAAATCTTGCTGGGATTCGATTAACATCCATTTAACTCTGCATCAGCAATATCAGATTCAAAGGGACTAGATGTAGGTATTAATAGCTTAGGTGCACGTACAGGGTGAACGTAGAACGGCTAAACCCACAGAAGGCAAATCTACACACAATACAAGAAAAAAAATGCTTTATGAATATAGTGCTTCTGAAGCATTGTCTCCGAGTTACGAGCTCCTGACGAATAAATAAAATGTTCATTGTCCAACTCGAGCATCCAGTCATCTCAAATCCGGTCTGCTTCGTTGTTGCAATACCTGAACGTCACTGACTTCTTTAGCATAAGCAGTAGACATGAGATGTCCCCTGAGATAACAATATAAGGGATTTAAATCAGGGGAATGGGCAAGGCATGCTGTTGGTCCCTCATCCCATCTGGAAACACGTTTCACAAGAATTCCTGAAATGTAAGAAGAAAATGAACCATAAATAAATCCTCGTCTGCAGATCTACATCTTCATACAGCTCTGGAAGGACGTTTCGTAGGCCGTCATGGTAAACAGCCCCAGTCAGACGTTGTGGAAGAAAACACGGTCCAAAAAGTCTGTCTCCTGCAATGCCTGCAAGGAAACTCAAGCTGGACACTTCGAACAGATTCCTTAATCGTCAAGAAACCGTAACTTGGAAACCACACCTCAGAGCGCCTATGCTAATATAATACTCTTTTTTTCTATTGTGTTGGTTTGGCTGCGCAATTTAATTGCACGTTGTATTTCAGTCTGCCGAACACTATTAATCAACGTACCTTCAATCGTCAACGCAACTGATTCTCTTGCCTATTCAGAATAAGCGTTATCTGTGAGTAGATTGCCCTCCTCATCCCCTTTATTGTGGAAGCAGTAGCAGCAGCAGCAGCAGCA
>Ga0123357_10011096_pt1 | contig 11525 bp, 2 predicted proteins | sample TergutEmb28metaG_FD_89873 | JGI IMG/M metagenome (GOLD analysis project Ga0123357, IMG submission 89873) | Embiratermes neotenicus P4 segment gut microbial communities from Petit-Saut dam, French Guiana - Emb289 P4 | ecosystem: Host-associated > Arthropoda: Insects > Digestive system > Gut ...
AGAACTCTATCGGCAGTAATTAGACAGTTAAGAACTCTATCGGCAGTAATTAGACAGTTAAGAACTCTATCGGCAGTAATTAGACAATTAAGAACTCTATTGGCAGTAATTAGAGAGTTAAGAACTCTATCGGCAGTAATTAGACAGTTAAGAACTCTATCGGCAGTACTTAGACAGTTAAGAACTCTATCGGCAGTAATTAGACAGTTAAGAACTCTATCGGCAGTAATTAGACAATTAAGAACTCTATCGGCAGTAATTAGGCAGTTCAGAACTCTATCGACACTAATTAGACAGTTAAGAACTCTATCGGCAGTAATTAGACAGTTAAGAACTCTATCGGCAGTAATTAGACAGTTCAGAACTCTATCGGCAGTAAGTAGATAGTTTAGAACTCTATCGGCAGTAATTAGACAGTTAAGAACTCTATCGGCAGTAATTAGACAGTTAAATATTACACGGGAAGTTAAATAGTTAAGCACTATAATCTCGGTTAAGAGAGAGTTACAGTCTATGTCGCCAATTATTAGACAGTTCAACGCTTAATTATTAGAGAGATGGACACTGTATCTTCAGTTACTAGACAGATAAACACTCTTTCGGCAGTAATTAGACACTTAAACACTTTATCTGAATAATTAGAAATTTAAGAACTCTATTGGCAGTTATCTAACAGTTAAATATTATACGGGACGTTAGATAGCCAAACACTATAACGGCGATTAGTTAAACTCTATACCGACAGTTAGCAGACAACTGGACACTGTATTGGCAGTCACAGAGTTAAATACATTTCTTAACTGAATTACTGACGTTCTGTTTGACGGTATATTTTTAGTGTGCCGTATTTGAGCAGATGTAACAATCTTGGGATGGAATGGCGCCCCTGCAAATTGTGTAACAGAGGCTTGCAGTTTGTCAGCTTTGAAGCCGGGGTTGAGAAAAACATCTGGACTCGAACCATAGCTGCTTCTGTCTGCAGTGCTGACAGGCTAAGAGTCAAATGTTAAGTGATTTTTTATTTTTTTTATTTGGAAGACTTGACACACTCTGACGATCATGTATGGTTTACATAGAGGAATGACGTCCAATTTGATTGAATTGGTTTGTTTCATCTTATTGCCTGCCAGAAGGGGCAACTATTCTTCGAGGTACAAATAACAGCTGCTGAATATCACACTTACAGAACGCAATGTGACCGGACAGACGTACAGGCAATGCATATCGCATAATTAGACCTTATATACTTCATTTGACTCTTCATTCCGCTTCCTGGTTGCTCTAAAAGCAGTCGGGTTATAGCAGGGTCGTACAGTTTACACATAAGGATGTTACACACACGTTGATTGTTAATTTTTTCCCTTTCTCATGAAGTTTTATTTTGTAGCGGCGACGACTATGAAAATTGCTGTATTTTGGCATGTGACGCCGTGTAGTTTAGTGGAAGTGTACCGACATTTCAGAAGAAGAGGATCAGGTTACATAAATAATTATCTCCGTTTATGACGGCAGCAGCAGATTTCTCTGAAACGTCGGTAAACATCCACTCTTCTACAGAGCATCATTTCCCTGAAGATAGAAACATTCTTCTCCTTTTTTAGTTTAGTTTAGTTAATTTAAGAGTAGTGTATAATAAATACAGTTATGCGCCGCATAACGACGTTTCGGTCAACGACAGACCGCATATACGACGGTGGTCCCATAATATAATATTATAATACTATCCACTGTGTTACAATTGCCTACAGTATTCAGTACAGTAACATGCTGTACAGGTTAGTAGCCTAGGGGCGATAAGCTATGCGATATAGTCTAGGTGTGTAGTAGGTTACACTGTACTATCTAGGTTTGTGTGCGTACACACTATGATGTTCGCACAACAACAAAATCGCCTAACGACGCGTTTCTTAGAACGTATCCACGTCGTTAAGGGACGCATGTCTCTATAAAAATATTGTGCAGGAAGTTGGTGGTGATATACTATTATCTATCCAGAGACTGTGCTGTGCAAACTGACATATTGTAAACGGTTCTTAATTCTGTTATGCAAGCAGCACAGTACTTTTTCTTTTGTTAAACGGCCTCTTCAGTTACATGTTTTGTATTTATCGGATGAACATAGTTGGTAGTAATTGATATTTAAAGCTGGATATAGTGGTATGTTTTCTTACAGCTGTCTTTCTTCGGGTAACCATAATTTCCAATACGAAATATGAGTTCTTATGGCCGTGAATATTAACGTCTTCTGAGAAGTTAGACCGCGCATTCTGGCAGGTACATACCATAAGACGGCAATCTTAAGGCATTTCGGTATTAAACATGGAATCATAAAGCAGGCCGAGACGTGTATTTTGTGACTTGACAAATCACCTAACTTAGATTACTCCAGAGTTAATTTACGGAGGCAGATCGCGTATTTACTGGTATTAAGTGTAGCATTTGTGCAACTAGTTCGCCGTTCTCAAGGATTAGACGCCACAATGCCGTAAGATATAAGAGACCTCTACAGACAACATTGGATAAGAACTAATTTAAGCATTTTTATCTGTGTGCCTACATCTTTTATGGATTGTACGTGAAATTCTTTTGGAGCATTCTGGGCCGTAATGCTTTATACACATTCGGATTTTTATACCTGATACCTGTGGATTAACATAGAATGAAATATGTCGTTTGAACTGTAAGAGGGTTTGTGTGTGCACCTTGAAATGCTTTTGTTTCTTTTAACTTATAAGTATGCTGTCTGCGTGTAACGGACAGGTCTATCGACGGCCAGATTTATAAGGGAAGGCGTCGTTCAAGAACTGGAGACTCCAGCGTTCGGCTGTATGAACTCCAGACTTGTGTACATCATGGAAGCCGATCAGAATTTGACATGATGAATGTAATTGTGGGGATAAAGCCATCTAAATGCAAACTTGAAGGATAAAACAGTATATCCTAGTATTACGTGTATTCGTCTGGACCGAAAGTTGAATTAGTAATTCAGGTGAGCATGGTGAAACGAAAATACAGTTTGGCATTGAAGGATGTGTTCCTCACACACCGCATCCTTATATATGTAGACAGTGTAACACGTATGAAAAACTTGGGACACAAGTCGGATCTTTCCGCTTGTAACATCTTGTAATAACACGTAACTCGATACTGATATGGCCAGGACACGATGAAAGACCACATGGGTTCTCATTCACCTCCGGCAGGCTCATTGCTGGGATGCCTCAGCCAGTTGAAGAAACACCCTAAGTACCAACACGAAAGGGACTCCTCACTCTATCAATTACACTTCACGCGAAGCAGATCGACACGCCCTGCGCGGTGGCGGATCGCAGTGGCGTTGCGTCTGGCCGTTTTGAAGGGCCTTTTTTTGGAGAGTTCATTTTTTTAAGAGCTGTTCTGCTGCTCTGGTGGAACATGTAGAATTGTTACCGTGAACCAGTCGAATTTGGTACATCCTGTTTCTGTAGGATATATTTTAATATTATTCCCCATTCTTAGATTGATCTTCCTAGTGTTCTGTACTTTTGGTGTAGATTTGGTATTCTAGATTTTTAACTTTTAAGTGAGACCCCCCGTTGTGTTTTATAGAAATATAAAATATAAGTAAAATCCAGTCAAACCAACTCGGTTTTACAATTCTAGATTTTTATGTGATTGGTTTCCGGTTCAGTCTTTGCCAAATTGTCGGTAGTCCTTAAGTATGTGTATGGTTTCTCTCATTCTGTCCAGTTAATGTCGGCTTAACGAAGATAAAGAAAGAAGCCGTTTATCACAACTAAGGGTTTTTATTGTGTACAGTATATGGGAGATTTGTTTACAGCATGTTTCAGCCCAAAGGGACCATCTTCAAGTAATACATATATCAAAATTTTAAAGAAAGTTTACTGGGTTATGGGTGGTTCATATATAAATGGGATCTCATTTTAACAATTAATCGGTTTATACTGTAAGGTAATTAGTGTGTGTGCGGATGTCGCTTTATATTGTAGAGGTTTGTGGAAGGTGGATGACAGAATATTTTCTCTCTTTTGGGGGGGGGAGTAATCTGTTGACTTTAACTGTTGTAATCGGGGTAACTGTTGGTAGTGAAGAGTGTATAAAAGGAGGCTGTGTTTTGTCTTTAAACAGAGTTACGTTTGGGGTTCCATATTATAAGCTGTTTTTAGATAAGCGGTGTGGTATTCAGAAGAATTGCTGATTGGGTGACGATTATATTTAGGAGGAAGTTGGGGTTGTATGTGCACTGATAGTTTTATATGTTATAGTTTCTGAAGCAAGGAACCTGATTAGTTAGGAAATTTGTGAGTAGAGTGAGGATAATAAATGAAATGTATAGTTTAGTGCTAGCGAAATGCTGTTAGAATTTCAGCTCAGTATGAGAGGTAAGGTCTTCTGGCATGTGACTCTGTGTCGCTGGATGAGAGATTTCCGACGTTTTAAAGCAAAATATTGCCTTCGTCTTCAGGGGTGAAGCAGTCTAACACGAATGAATGTCGGGCGAGTAAAATAACTGCTGTCTTCTGGAAAGTGGCGCGGTGTTATTTTTAAGTGGATCCCGACGTTTGGAAAGAGCATAGAGATTTAATGTTCAAGGATCAAGCAGTCAAAGAAGAACAGTATCTTTGGACAGTCTGTAACCACTAAGTTCCGAAAATATGTTCACTTATTATTTCTGCCCATTTTTCTATTTAAAGTAACAGTATCGACCTAACCTCTGCAGGACAAACTGACTGTTGTTTGTTATGTAATATTCCCTTTTCAACAGCACACCTAATTGTTGGATGGCATTGTACAGCAGGATTGCTATGTATAGTGGAGTGGAAAAAATGCGCGATTAATCGGTCATACCTGTTTAAGGCATTGTCTATGCGTTTTCTGGAAGGGCTGAGGGAAATCACGAACATTTCAGTGAGCATAAGCAGACTCTGTACCGGGATTCGAATCCAGGAGCTGCCGAATACGGAGTGGGACTGCCAGCCATCTAACAGCAACATCTGATAGGCAGGGTAGAGTCTTGTTTTTCTAGAACCGCCCATCCGTGTATGCGTGAAGCGCGATTAGCTATTCCGTGATCGTGCAAAAGGTGACTGATGGGTACTCTACAGTTCTGGTCTGTTAAAAGCCACGCGCGTGATTGTCGCGTGATTAAGAATACGTTATCATTGATCCGTGTCACGTCCCTCTTGCCTTCCAGTCGACGTTTGCTTTTCACGCATACCTATTTCTACTAACAGGCTGATTTTCAACAGTGGGATGTAGGCCTAAATCTTTTAATGATATTGTTAGTCGAAATATTCACTTGATTTAGTGAGAATGCTTCCTACAGTGTACTAGTTGGGTCATAAAGTTTAATACGGTATGAAAACAAAACAGGAGACCGTGGTGTGAAGGTGCTGAACCCACGCCAGCTTTGCTGATGAACTGAGAACCTCAACCCCATTCCCCCCTCCCCTACACACACACACACACACACACACACACACAGCTATTGTCTTCCTGTTCTATTCAGTAAACAAGCCTGGACTCGAACTAGGCCTATCGAGGATTCTTCGGTCATAGACACACTGGAGTGAAAATGACGTTGTTACCAACAGACAGGAAAGGCATCTGTTAATAACCACTATCCCACAACGCGTAATCACACAGTCCACGCTTCCCGCATGTCCTATTCTCGATAACCAATTTTCGACAGTGGTGCGGTTTTTCTTACGTGATTCTGTTTTGTATGTTGCAGCCATCCTCAAACGGCACTCGGTGAAGACGGGCCAGGTGCTAGTACAGAGCGTGGCGACTTGTCTGTTCCTGTGCATGGACAGCTGTGGACTGCTGTATGGTTCGGTGCGTTGCTTTGCAGTTCCCTAACCCGTAAGCCTCGAACATGCTGACGCAACTTCCCACTGAACGTTACAGGCTCTATAGGGACTATTTTACAAAACTTGGTGTGAGTGTCTTGCTTCTGCATGCCACCGCAGTTGTGATTGCAAACCTAGTAGTTACCGTATTTACTGCCAACTTTTACACAAAAGACCCTGCATTTTGCCCACACAGTGTATTTATGCGTTTCTTATGACTATCACAATAAACATCAATTATTTCCCTATACAGAATTAACCGGTCAGTATTTTTAATGGAAGCTCTTTATGTTTTGAGTGTGATAGGAAATTAATCTTACCTAATCTTACCATACAATATAGAATGGTTGTAGTCTTCACATAAAATCACTGTGTCAGTTTTTCTTGGAACATTTTGAGTTTCTACTGCCTGCATTATTCTACCAGTGCTCCATACTCATCTCCTGTACTACTCCTCTTTGTCATAAGGTTAGGTGGGTGAAGCCTTGAGAACCTTCACACGGAGCAGTCTCTTTCGCAAATCGGAAGCAATAAAATTAAGCATCCTTAGAGGCTGTGGTATTTAAAGACTTATAATATTAGCATAAGGAACTCGTAAACTTCTGAGATGGAAAGAACGTTGACGCTGTAATATGCAGCAAAGCTCTTCTTTGTTTGTGTGTTTGTTTTCGTTTCAGAGTAGGCTAAATGAAATCAGTACTGCCAAGTTATATGAATACTAGTAGTACCTGTTATTTGCACTTTGAAACAGTAAATATTTAATCAACAAAAATTACAGCATCTTCAACTTAATAAACATTAAAATATGTATTGCTAATTCCTGATACTGCGCAATTTCATGCGGAGATGAGCGGCCTATAAGCAATGTGTAAATAAGAAACAAATCGTTGAGATCGATAGTCCTGCCTCAAGCGGAGACCGTAGGAAGTTGCTTCCCTTGGCCTCCCCTTGAGACAGCACTGTCAATGTGAACTTCAGCAGTCATTTTCTTAGAAAGGATTTTTTGTGAGAAGAAATTAACAAAAAATAAGATAGCCATCAGTGCCGAATCACAAGCTTTCTAAAAATGTCTACCTTGAAAATATACGTTCCGTGGTTCAGTAGATCGGGATGTCGCAACCAAACCCTTTCATATTAATATATATAATGATGATATGCTTATATATGTGCGGTTTGCGATATTCACGGCGATAAGAATCGTACTGTCGTTTCTGGATTATGAAACTACAGTCTGTTTCGCAGAAATCGGCTGCGTAATTGTTCAGCGTATAAGTGAAGATGGAGGCATTGTGCTTTGCTCTTCAGAAGCTTTGGTACCGATCTATCAGATTCCTCGGAATCACAAACCAGAAGATCCTAGTATTCAAGCTTATTAACTCATGAACATTTGCAACGTGGCGTTCATGTCATGATGGATGTGGTATGGTTACAGAACTTAATATAATTCACATGACAGTTCAGTCCTGTGGGGATGAAAATTAATTTTCTGGGGTGCCGTGCAGTTTGGTGAACTACACCAGCGTTTCGGAGGACCCTCGCCCTTTTTCTACTCTGATGTGAATATTAATTTTAGTTCGTTATGATGGACAAGGAAATATACGCCAAATAAACGTGTAGTTTGGAGCTACTTTCTGGTTTCGTAGTACCACAGAATTTAACTTTCTTTCCTCCTTATTCTTTGACATTACAAACAGTTCCGAACCTAGATTGTCTCTGTAAAATAGTTTCCACATCTTCATTCGGAGAAGCGAAAGCTATGTTGTTAAAGGATGAGACATTCACACAGGACGTTAAAAGATAATGTTATCCTTATCTACAACGTGAAGGCATATTGGGGAGCAGAGATGTAGCTCCATTTACTCTTGACGTCAGTATGCTATACAGCGTAGTCTGTATAATGAGTAGGCTATGGGCTGGACGGTTTGGGTTTTGAATCCGCATAAGGCAAGAGTCATTTTTCCATTTTTCCTCTCCAAAATGTCTAGACCGGCTCTGGAGCCCGGCCAGCCTCCTATTCAGTGGATGGAAACCGGGCTTCGTTTCTTTGGTAACGTGGTCAGGGAGTGATTTTGTCTACTTACCTCCGTCTAGAGCCGAGGTTAAGAATGAATGAAGCTATACCTCAACAGTGATAAATTTGTCTTTACCTGCTCTTCTTAACTTCATCATTAGATGTAGATGAACTGTTACTTCAGGCACCGGCCTTTGTAATCTCTCGGAGTGTGCCCAGGATACCCATCGAATAGGACGCTGCTAGTTACAAAGCCTTGGCTGCAACAAGACGGATGGAAAGGACATTCAGATATATCCATGTCTTGGTTGGATCTGACTCGCTTTGTTGGTGCTGAGACCTTTCAAGAAAGTGGCGTCTTCCTCCTGCCTGTTGTCGGAATTGCTAGAACGTATTACTGTGTATAAACATTGGAGACCCGAAGTATTATGAATACTGTAGCAGCAGTTCTGTGTACTTATGCAAACTCATCTCATTCTTCAGAGTTTCGCCTGTAAGATTACTCTAAACACAAGCTTCTAATTTTACGATTCTTCCAAACAAATGACGTCTTGGGCATTTCAGTCCTGAGGATTGTGACCCTAGACGTCTTGTGGACGTGGAAATGTAAGTCCATGCTTTGTGCCAGATGCGGACAATAAATTGACCAGGAGCTGATCAGGCTTCTCGTCGACTGCTTTTACTGATCATAAAATGAATTAGTCACTGAGCTAAGAATTCATATGTCTCACACTGAGCTTAAGTCGCCAAAAGACAAAGACAAGGGTGTTTGTGAGCAAAATGTTTTGTTTCATTTTCACGGTACTTAACAGCGCTATTTCAGCTGCCGAGTGCGTCGAAGATGGTAATATTGTGCAGAATCATATGGATTGCGGTTGTTGTGACGTATAGGCCTGCCAGAAAATATTATGGTATAGCAGTCCCATTACAGGCCTGGACATGCCCTGAGGGTTCCAAGAGGTTGAGGCTCCCAGATTTCAATACAGTCGGCACATGAAAGTGGTAAGGTTGTCAGCCATACGCACCGGCCGCTTTTAGCTCCCAGGAAATATTCCTGGTACTCATTTCTGTTGGAGGCTGAATCAACCCCAGGACCATAGTGCGGTAGGAAAGATTATGTAAATGAAAAATTCCAATGACTCGATCGGGAATCGAAACCGCGACCTTTTTGGCTAGTCGGGCCACTAATACTTTTTCAAAAAGGGTCCTGCTTTTTTCGACAGGCCTGCTCGTGCTGTGTGTGTTTGTATCAAGACCTGAGTGAAGAGTCTCCTCGGCAGGTAGAGCCTTCATTTTTATAAAGATGTAATTCATTACATTTACGGTCTGTTGGTTAGTACTCAGTCCAAATCAATCAGTAAGTAACCCTTGTGAAAGGTGCATCATTATTCCCACCGTCCACGTCTGCGCAGAAAATGAACAAAACTGAAAAACTGCAGGTAAGATAAAAACAACCAGAGAATGCGAAAAATTCTTTCTATTCCTTTAACAGATTTAGATTGTGGCGTGACTTATATTCGAATTTGTGGTCAGTCAATTTACCATCGAAAATAACTACCGTCGACATGTGGTAAATCCCGTAACATCGTAAATCAGTCAAGCTAACCAGCTACAGGTCTGGGCAGGCACGTAGGATTCCAGGAGGTTGAGGCTCCCAGAACTGCCAGAAATTCGTCACGTGAAACGCACCGGCTGCCGTTACCCGCAGGAGATACCCCTGTTACTCATTTCTGGGTCGACCCCAGGGCCATAATGCGGCTAGAAGGATTAAGTTAAATGAAAATCCCAACGACCCAACCGGAATCCAACACATTAACTTCCGTCCTGTTAGCGCTGTGCCTCAATCAACTGCGCCACCGCGTACCATCGGAATTCAGTACCTACCGCCACAAATCTTTCCCGCAAGCGAATTGTTGTCGGTCATCTGCCATCACAACGAATCAGCGGGCCTTTTTCTTGACCCACAAAAGTCTGTGGAGAAAGCAAACGTGTGTATAAATAAAGCCCCATTAAGGGGGCTCAAGATACAAGTGAGTGTGTCATGCCTTAACTAATTACTCACAGCTATTGCCAGTCACACTCACCTTCTTCAAAAAACAGGCTTTGATTAATCAGAATATTCAATTTGAAGTAAAACTAAGAGCAGGATTTCTAAAGTTAGGGACTGTTTCTCTTGCGTATGGTAATTGTCACGCATGTCATGAACATTTCACGGCGACTAAATTCAGTACAATCCTATCGGATGGTTCAAGTAAAGGAATGTTCCCGAGAGGGTCTCTGATGATGCAGACGGAGTCTGTCTCGGAAACAGTGGTTTACTTGAGGTACCTAACATGGGTGTCTGACAGGATTTGATTGAGCAATACATTTTTGTAAATAAATGCTAGGTGATTGCATTGGAAGAGAACATTGCGTGTTATACCGTATATTCTCGAATCTAATCCGCACCAGTTTTTGCGGATTTCTTAAATGAAAAAAAAGTTCGCGGTTCTAATCCGCACCTTTCCTTCAACCGTCCCTTGCCTACAAGGCAGACTGATTCAGTTATGAGTGATGACGGCGAGTCTGATGAATAATTAATTATAACTATTATATAATATATTATAAATAATAAATAAAATAATAAATTATTGTATTGTATTGTTCTTACGGCATGTGCAGCAGCTCTATCATTTTTCCAAAATCCGGCTCACGACCGCGAATCTAATCCGCATCCGATTTTTTAGTCCTCTGAAACCGTAAAAAGGGTGCGGATTAGATTCGAGAATATACGGTAACCCTAATCAGTTTCAGATATTTGAGGACTAAATTTACAGAAATGTAACTTTACGTGATATTTTGTATGGGTGTGAAAATTGACTGATCGTCCGTAAGGAAGAACATAGAAATAGGTAATTGAGAACAGAGTGACGATAAAGTGTTCACACCTAACAGGATTTGAATAGGATTTAATGACGAGATTTATAACTTGCACCCTTATGCAGTATTTTTTGGATGATGTGTGCTGGGGCATGCAGAGAGAACTGGAAAAATTGGAAAGGAATACAGAATTTTTAATCTGAAAACTTGAAGGGAAAACACCGCTCTGGAGAGGCAGAAGTAGACGGAATAACTAGAGTCTTAAATCTGAGATTCTCACGGCGGTAACTATAAAGAATGTTTTGATATCGGACGTGACTCCTTGAGAGGTTTAAAATCCATACCAACATTTCTTTGTGGTAGAGGTTGGGCCTTCGTGGCCTGTTCCAGTGTGAACTTGGCGATGGAGAGTATGTTTAGTGTATGGGGAATGTTGCCGGTCAGTTTAGCTTGTATTTAGTTTATGGGGGGAGCTTTTAAGAGTGCGTATCGGCCATTAGGGTGAGTTTACAGTTAGGCGGAAAAAGATTGTTTTTGTGGGAACATGCGAGGTATTTACTAGGACTGGTGCACTATGCCTTTTGCTCTCTAACGGCATCTCTCTGGTGTTTCCTTGTTTGGCGGACCCGATGTCAGGAATTTAGTTAGTTATTTTCGGGACAGACTACAGCTAGGACTGAAGGATCTGAATGCAATCATCCCGTTGTGTGTTGAATTAAGTCAAATAAGAAAATAATATCCGTCAAACACAACATATAATATTTAATATAACAAAATATAGCTACATGTTTCGACCGATTTCA
>Ga0123357_10011097_pt1 | contig 11525 bp, 8 predicted proteins | sample TergutEmb28metaG_FD_89873 | JGI IMG/M metagenome (GOLD analysis project Ga0123357, IMG submission 89873) | Embiratermes neotenicus P4 segment gut microbial communities from Petit-Saut dam, French Guiana - Emb289 P4 | ecosystem: Host-associated > Arthropoda: Insects > Digestive system > Gut ...
GGTAATTCAACAGAATAGTCGCAAGCTCCTGATGATGGATATATTAATGTCCGAAACATGTTGAGCACATAAGAAGTGAAACAAAATAGCAAGTGACATCAAGTTGGTCTTTTATTCTTCAAGTATCACAATGATGCACGATCCAATAAACCAGAAGATCCAGTGGTTCATTTACGCATTATGATAGATTGGTTGGATTCGTAATACTTTTTAAGTTACACTCAAGGTGGTCACAACGGCTATTGAAACATGTTGGTGATAAACGGCATGTGACAAACACAATATACACACGTGCATTTGTTGGTCATATTAGGTCAACTTGAAAAACACAATATACACACGTGCATTTGTTGGTAATATTAGGTCAACTAAATTATACAGGGCAGTCTCTTCCGTCAAAGTAACTTCTGCAGCCGGTATAGACCTAACATCGTTACATGTCCTACAAAGTAATAAATAACCCCAAGTGAATGTGTCAATCAGATATCTGATTTGCGATAAACAAGGCGACCGGAGCTGGATCCTCAGCACAGGATAACAATGACTGTTTAATCACAATGACTGAAAGTTTTCCCGACTATTAAGCACAGGAAAGGTTTTTCCGTTAGTGGACATATAAGGGGGGAAATCTGAAAACGTGTGTGGTCGAATTAACTTCGACAGAACGTAAGGTAATTTCACATACGTCACACGCAGTCCATGTATGTCACACAATATAATTTCTCACGTACAGTTGGAGGGAAATATTAACTGTTAGGGAGGGCGATGCACAATACAAGGTCGCTCTGTCATTCGTAGCAGCTGACTGCGTGGATTTAATCAGGTTTAATTTTATCACCTGCCAATGAAATATCGCTAGTCTGTATACACGGGAAGTGCAATGCCATTAAATGCAGCGACGACAGAATATCGCACGTTTCTTGCGCATTGCGTTCAAACACTGCATTACTAACAGTGCCAGTCTGATTTTCAAGCAACTGCAGGAATGAGATTTGCGCTCTTTTGGGATTGTACGCACCGTAGAATGGTAGTTGCTTACGGACGTTTCGGGGCAACTTATCGGTCCCATCTCCTAGGGTAAGGGTCAACTTGAGTCTTGAAAATGGGGCCGATAAGTTGTGCCGAAAAGGCAGTAAGAACCTACCACTTTACGCTACGTAAAATCCCAAAAGAGCGCAGATGTCATTCTCACCGCGGCAGAAAACTGCAGGCATTTTGAAGCAGTTTCGGTCTCCTTCACTTTTAACACCTACCTAAATTCTCTGCCTAGTTAGTTTTCATATTTAAATTAATCAATAACAGCAACAAAATAATATTTGTTGAACCTTTGAAGGGCGAATTCCCCTACTTACAATGTAATAATTCGGTTCCCACCTCACACAATTAAGCACTGTCTCCATTACGAAATAATCGCTTTGATTGTGAAAATCACACAACACCTGTAAGGACACGTGATAAACGGAACACCGAAATTTTTAAAGTTAACGCAGGTGGCACCATTTCAACATAACAGCATGAAGGAACAGGAACATATTTCACTAAGTTCCACAACTGACCAAGCAATTAATTAAAGCTCTCGATAAAACGCTTGAAAAAAACACTTAGAACCTGACAAGGAAAAGTCTGGGTCACGGAAAACTTTTGCGGTGACAAAACGACAATCGTATTTTATGCTATAAGGATCTCTTGTGGCGTCTGATTTTCGGAATATCAAGATATAAACTAAGGTCCGGGGGATTAAAAATTCTCACTCAACATAGACAACTGTCAAATTTGCGCTGAGCTCTCAAAACGAAATAATAAAGTGTCCGATTTTCGCAACTGCAGACAACATCCTTCAAACTCTTGAGGCGAATTAACACCGGACGGCCACCTACAGAGTGTGATGATACCGGATGCTGTATAATACAATTTTTACCTCCTAATGATGAGCACATTGGTGCTCGAAACATGTAGAAGAAAATAATAAACTTATTATAAAACAAGAATTTGTGCATTAAGTTGGTCAGTTACTAAGATTATACTGAGATGCACGGTCAACAAAACATCAAAATAACAATCCTTAATCAAAACAGGCAATTTCCACAAATTTACCATAACATCCACGCCGTTCCCATCAATTCTTTTCGATGCTAACCTACCGAAGTCAAAACGCAACTTCACTACGTCCTCTAAACCAGTATTTACGAGTATTTTCTCTAAGCTACTGCCAATTAAATAACGTACACGCGCAAGTATTAAGGACTTAATTTTCCTCATTTCGCCGAAGATGAGAATACAGAATAACTGAAAACATACAACTGATAAAATTCTACAGATAAATGCGCTCGGACAGTTACACCGATGTGGGCGGAATTCAGCCCTGAATCTATGGCCTGTTAGACGAAAGAAGGCATATAATCAAAGTCTGATAATTTTTTTTTCTCGATATTCCCCGAAGAGAAAATACCCATCGCTACTCGATATATTACAACTGTTCAGATATCCCAGTCTTCCTCAGCACCTTCCTTCTACTCCCACGTACGTAGCACCATGCAGTAAGATGCAGCTACTCTCTCCTTAAACCCTTCCAAGTAACAAACAGCAATCATCCACGACGGTCGCTATAAAAATTAGAAATAAACAGGGCAGAAAACGTGCGGTGGTTTTTCTTACCGAGAAGAACACAGGAGATAAAACGATACATTCGATATAATTACCCAGCGAGTACCGCTGTTTTAATGTGCTGCCGACTGCAGCTCACTGCAATTCATCACTAAAAATTCGCACATACTGAAGCTTAGTTCTATACTTGATGACGTCCTTCTGTTCATGCCGATACTTTCTTCATATTTACGTGTTACTTCGGAACTCCAGACAAATCACACATAACAATGGATCTAAAAAAAAAAGGTCACGCCATCCGTCGTCCTATTCCATCTCCTATTTCTTCATCACTAAGAATAAAACCATAATGGTGACATAAAATGAACCATGAATTTTTACACCCGCCAATTTTCATGACAATACACTATATTACGTCTGAGTAACACCGCAAATTCTACACAACAGAACGGGCATACGACCCATTATTACTTTACTTATGTCCGGTCCAGAGACGCATTTTTTCTGTCATCGTCCGTATTTCTGTCATTTGTGACTATATTAGTCCGTTCAAATGAGGAAGCCCCATATCAACTAGTCAAATCGATATCATAAATTTACCACACACACATCACAATATACTGTGGGGCAAAAACTGAAATTCGGATGCGACTTGGCTTGTAGACCAGCTATCAGATCGGCCCAACTCGCATCGTGTGCAGTATTTATTACTGTCTCTCCTCGGCCTGTCTTTTCTCTTCGTAACTGCGAAACCTGACTCCAGCAACAACAGCAACAAACACTTCCTAACACAAATCAAGTCTCCCACTAAAAGTGCCGAGTGCAAAGTCACATGAATGTTACCGACATCTACGACACAAAGGGGCCGCCAGCTCGCACACCGATAATCAACTCAAGCACTTCGCGGACTGCGGAGTGCCGGGTTGTTACTAGCAGCGATATCAACAGACCTCAAATTTTAATTTATAACCGCATCATTTGATGGCTGTCTGTAGAAATAATAATCACAATTCAGCTACTAAAATGCTACCCCAGAAAATGGCGTTATCTTTCCCCATACTCTTCGCAATGTTTAAGCTGGCACCTGACATACTTAACCAGCGCGATATATTTTTCCGTCAACGTAATAAAAAATGTGGCACATAAAACACCAATAAAAGAACACACACGCCAATGGGATATCGTCGTAAACAAGTCGACCCGGAATTTCTGGGCCGCAGTCGTATCTTAAAATGAACGCAGCAATATGTGACTTGTAACCACAGCCTGTTCGGTGTACTGCCATTGTCACCAACGTAAGTCAAAACTACAAAACACAGCGCGTCCTTATTCGTGTTATCAGTCGTCTCAAGTCACTTGTTTTAGAATTAATCCTACAGACAAACTTACATTCCATGTAAATGCACTGATATTTTGGGAATTTCAATATTGTTTTAATTTTGTTCCTATTTGTTCGTATTATGTGAAATGAAAATATTTTAAGACACTCTCTGCTCCCAGGAAAGGTAAAAAATATCTTAACTCCACCACTTTTCAAGCTAAGAGAAATTAATGGAAAATGAAGGAATAATGTTATAAATTCAAGAGGACTTCTATATAATACATTGTGGTAATACTGCACGATTAGCCGACACATCTGTTCTCGTAGCACAACACGTAATCTTTAGCCGACGTCAAAACGCAGAAAACACTTGCAAAGCTGATTACTGTAACTCTGAGCATGTTTACTAGCAGTTGCCTGATCACTTAATTGCTTCCTGGTCTATACCCCTGTTACGAACTTCCTCCAACCGAAATCTCGCCACCGTACGCAGTAACACAGTGACCTTATAAAGAACTTTAGTTCTCCTCGCAAAACACTCACAACGGCATTCCTAAATAGCACGCGTCTGTGTGGCAATAAAAAACCGACAATTTTCGTCCTCAGGTCTGCTGTTGCAGCGTTGCAAATATCAGCGCTCGATTCCCTAAATAAGAGGTTCCGCGGGCGAGTTTCAAGGCTTCCAAAAGCACATTACTTTTCGCTAAGTATTATTTTGATAATCTATAACTGCATTTTTTTTTTTTAAATTTTACTCGCCATGTTTGAGCACAATAGGGGCTGGATTTACTTGCATTATAACACAATAACAATGGCATTCTGTTTTTCATGCATGTACATACACATTTCATCTCTTTAAATAGTAGTTAAGTTTTCAGAAAAGTTTTTCATTTCTGCACCTAAGAAAGTAAACGTTTACTCTACAGGGGTTCCGCGAAAACTCCGATTTTGTCGCAAGGATTCCACAAATATTAGCAGTCTGAAGACTTTCCACAACAGCATTTACTCCATTGCCTATCCACATATTTTGTGTAAGTGATTAAAGTCTTTAAAAGCTGCGAGAAATGTTAGTACACTGTGCGATTCCTGCTCAAACCAAGTGCGTCGTGTATAGCACCACACATCGCGGCGCCACAGTGAACAGCCACAGCAACAAAACATCCACCTCCAGACAGAGCCGGCGGTGTCCACAGACGTTTGCACAGGCCAACAGTTATCTAGATATTTCAGACGTGAAACTTTTAATAACTTACTTAATGGGTGGAAAATAAAAATAGGGCACAAATTTGGTTTACATTTTCTGCACTTCTAAGGGAAGAAGTAAAATAACGCAGAAAGCGATAATTAAGCTCGTCACCAACGGATGCGAAAAATAGAATAAAGTGTATTTAATCGTACTGTCTAATCACACTACTGTTCCCTGTACTTTCGAATTGTCCTCTCTTAAACAAGTCAGCAGTTGCAGTCAATATTCTCCTCACTGCTAAACTTGATTCTCCCAAATTCTGACTTTCAACAATTTGATTCATGACAAAGCGTATCACTTTTTTTTTTTTAACTCGACTTTGTGCACTTATTTCATTTTCACTTTCCGTGTAATCTGCAGTTAAATAAAAGACGTGGCTAATTTTGTTGATCCTCATTAGTAAAAATACGAATCTCGAAACGTACGAACTGCACCAACAAACGCAAATTCGTGATTATCTTGAAGTGACTGGTAGGTGACAACTTATTACCAAAGTACAGGGCCCAAAAGAGAACAATTTCGAATAACTTTGCAAACGCATCAGTAATCGTATTAAGTTATATTATGTTTTGTATAAAATTAAATTTAATTAAAAGTAAAGACAGTTTGGTCATAATCCGGGCGCGCACGACCTAACGAGGTTTTCAAACACGCTTGGTTTCCCGGTAGTCCAACTCAGGAATAACTTACGAGCTAATGAAAGTTCGGGCTAAGTAATGCAACTGTATATGCTACTTCATTAACACTATAGCAAATGAGCGGAGAACTAAGTGCAGGAAACTATACAAGGGTAACTGTGTTGTGTTTAGTGGATAATATCGCATCTTATAAATGTTATGTGCCAGAGATGCCTAGCGTCATTCGATAACAAATTGTATTGAGAGGTGAGCTGCTTACGCGTACTGATAGCTACCGAATATTAATATTACACTTGCGAAATGCAATATTAATATACCAAAAATTATTAATTTTTCGTCCGTGGCGCAACGGCACACATCGGGCCTAAGACGCCTCGTTCTTGAAGTTTCTAGATCACAGACATAATTTCAGACACACACGTGCAGCCAGTAGGAATCCTCTTAACGAGTGATCAGCCCGCTGCGGAGACCGCTACAGACGCAACAAACAGAAGACACGAATATCCACGACTTCAGCGGGATTCGAGCTCGCAATCCCAGCAATACAGCGACTGCAAACCTATGCCTTACATGGCATGGCCAACGACAGAGACCGGCCGACAGCATTAATACCAAATTTCTATAAAAATGAATCCCTTTGTGTTTTTAATCATGTTAGAACCTACCGTAATATATCTCTACATACAACAATATTTTAATACATTACGTATATTTGCACTCCCAAAGAATACATTTGGAATGTCGTTACAGGAATTTCAGTGATCCAAAGATTAAAGCATGTAAGAAACAAACGATAAAGTATCGCAACACGCGGGGTTAGAAGGGCGCTATCTGTTAGCTGTACCAGTGCTGTACAACACGAAAACTGTGCCACATAAAACTGCAGAACGATTAACCTGCATATTTGCAAGTTCAGTAAAAAAGTGTTGTTAATTAAGTAGCATGCTTAATGTTGTAACTGATTGCCAATTTTAAAAGGCACAACACAGTTTTTAACGTAAATTAATGACTGCACGAGAAATGTCACAAAACGCGACACACACGCCTGAAAGCCAGAGCTGAAGCGAGATGCTGGTATAAACACGAGCAGACTTGCCCCCCCCTGCTGGTGGTAAGCGCCTTTGTGACAGCTCGAGATCGCGACAAGGATCGCTCGAGCCCGAAGGTCAGAAAACGGTCCTCGCAGCAAATCATATCACATTGTTCTGATCCACTGGTACTTCACGATTTTACATTACAGGTAACTCGTCTCAGAAATTTACTGAAGTTAAGTGTGCCTTTACAATAACCCTAATGTGTTTTCCACACAACAAATTCAAGAGAACGTCAGTGTCAAGTGCAGGCTCAAACGATTTCCCTAACTTCATCAAGACCCTTACCGCCACCTTAACAACGGACTTAAATTACTATTATCGATAAAATCCATTTATATTACACACTGGACGCAATCCCTTCTAAAGTCTAACGTATCCGGTTTTGGAACGAAAACCATGTGCACTTACAAAACACGTACGTTATAGAGTATCCTCACGGCGAACAAAACACTGCGCATGAGCGGATATGTGACTACGTAGAAAAACACCAGCATTTAGTATAGACGAATATTGTCACATGCACAGAAGGAGTCTCAGTATTCAGAGGCAAGTTAGTTGGTTGTTTTCACACACATTCGTACATGCAAACAAACGAAAACAAGTTTCCGTCCCCCAGAACATAAGCTGTGAGGTAAATATAAAGTGCAGTTTACTGTTAGGACATAACTGAAAGCGCGACTGTCATCTGACAGTACGCAGTGCTCACAGCAACCAATAATTAAAAGCACTGTAATCTGACGACCCATGGTTCGTCGGCCATACAGGAGGAGATAGTCACTCACATAAAAATCGCTCTCAAAGTGTTAGTACATCTTCCAATTTTTGGCAATTAAACTAGTGACGTTAATTGTTATTTTATACTGATGAAACTGTTAAATATGCCAGTGCAATGGCTAACGGAATGAAAATCCCCAATTAAAAAAAAAAAAGGTAAAGTCGCAAGATAAACAACACTGTAGTACCTTACGTGATACGATCACCATGAAAATGACGAATCTGCAAGTTAACTCGACTCAACCCTAGAATATCATAACTGCTGAATTGTCGACTGCACCGTATCACCAAGCAACTTGCACCTGTAACCATAAAACAATGCACTTACTCCTTCAGCCCCATTCACCGACAAAAAAGAAACCGCAGAACATAATCAACATAATTACCGTCGTTTCACCGTCAACTCAAACTGACTTCGACAATACCGGCCATTACCTGACATTTTAGGAGACTATAAAGGAATCAGACATTTGGAATAAGTCTGTAACTCGCAGTATCGTCAACCGGACTACGGCAACAAGTGAAAATGAGCGCGGCAAGAAACCAAAGCAGAGGTTCGGGCCATTCACTGTACAGTTTATCTCCTATTGGACACAGTGCACGTGTGCCTGCCAGTACATGGTTAAGTACGCATATCCCTTGCACGTGTTACAGAAATGCGTTTATATACACCCATTTCCCAGCGACCATAAAAGGAAACTTTCCAGCACGTAGATATTACGAATGACAATCGCTCCTAATCACGTAAATTATCCAAGCCGCAGTCCGCACATCTTTTCTTAGAATCCGGATACGACTAATGTCACTTTTATTACGAACATGTCACATCCGTGAAACTGGTAAGCCCTGTTGGTTGTATACAACATTTTCTGCAAGTCAATGCAGTCTAGACATGAATGTTTTTTTTAACAACGCTAGACTGCTCCAGGAACCGAAAACTAGTCCTTAGAAATATGCACCACGATTTGTTACGTAAGCATGGAGTACTTCATATAGCAACAATGAATCAATAGCATTATGTAAACGAAACGTGAATGTCGATGGAATTGGGGGAATGGTGAGTCCCACCCACACACCATCTGAAGGTATTCATAAGTGAAACCAGGTGCCCCCAGTCACGGTAAGGTTAACGTCACAGGTTATTCTAAGGCTTGACGAGGTTGCATATTGCACTACAGTTGTTAATTTACGCATATCATGAGCTGTCAATACAAAACAAAATCCCAAGCAGAACACAATGAAACATGACAATGTCTAAGAAGCATTAAGTAAGAATTAAAATACGGAAAATGCGGAAAAATATTCAGGAGTTCTGGGTTCATATCTTTCAAACATGTGGGGGGTCACACTAAGACTCGTCCTTAGAGGTCGAAAGAGATGACGTCAGAGAAACGCAGACTAATCGGAGAAGTCGCGCCCTGCCCTCCCCCCACCACTTCTTCAACCCTCCTCCTCCTCTTCCCGTTAGTCCCGGCCCCCCTCCCCACACCGCTCTTTCTAGTCCGCGAAAAGTCCGGAAGCTGGACCAGAGGTCTGTCCGTCCGTCCGTCCGCTCGCGACTTTGAAAGGTGAATGAGTGGCTGATTTGATTCGCGCGGGCTGGGGAGGGGACGGAGGTCAAAACTTTTACCTGCACTGGTCTCCAGCGCGGTTCCAGCATGCTACTCTTCTGCGGCTCCGAACTTGTCAGCAGCGCCGTTCGGAATGCGAAGTTGGTGGCGCCAGCGAAGTGGAGTCGTCGAGTTGAAGGCTGCTGTTTCTCTTGCTTGCGAGCTGCGACTGCTTGTGATTTCGTTCAGCCTGCCTGTCCGCCTGCTTGCCTGTCTTGTGAACTTGCCAGTTGCCGTGTAGTGGCGGATCCGGCGCGTTCCACACCACGCGGCCCGCCAGTCTCCTTGCTCGGCACACGTCGGTTCCAATCGGCAATGTTCGGTGGGGGCCCAAGCTACATGACTGACCGTCCGACTGCCGAGCCACAACAACAAAACACACACAGTCACGCTGCCCTCCTTAGCCTCTTCTGATGCACTCACCACTCCTCCCCGTTGCCCGTTCGTCGCTCAGCAGCGCACGTCACTTCCGACGGATTCAGCACTTCATATTCTCCACTGGACAGCATCCACCCACCAGCCAGCTCACTGATTGACAGATCCAGAATAATCATAAACCAAACAACGGCAGGACAAACCTTGCTGCCACCAAGCTGCAGTACCATCTGCGTGCCTGGTCTGGCGAGTAGAGGCGAGCGAGGGAGAAATGGTTGGCATGTAAGCACAAGCAGGCAGGCAGGGTACGGACCCCTGTCCCCCCATACCCGACCGACACTTGTTTACTCGGCTTGCGCTGATCAATACGGGCTCGCTGTTTGCTATCAGACAGAAACATACATGCTTATCGAGCACCGGAGCTGGGGAAAATAAATAGGTCCCGGCCTTCCCTTCGCTTCCCTTCCCCCTTCTGCCCGGTCCGGACTCGGCCTCAACCTCCTCTTAAACAAACCGTATTATTATACCCTCCCATCCCCCCATCCTGACGCTCCGCATCGCCAATATACCGAGCGACACGGACAGAGATGTGCATCTGACAGCACTGCCATTTTTCTTGGCACTCGTATACCCAAACAATGGAGGCAAGGTTAATTAATTATACTATCTAACTGGTGAGAATCGTTAAGTTTTCAAAAGTTTATTTACGTCTTCAATTTATTTAGCTTTCAAGTTATCTAAGTATTTCCGAGTCGTTGTACGCTCCGTATCATCATCATCATCATCATCATCATACTGCTGACCTAACTCCAGCGTTTAATGCCTCACTAATCACATAAGACAGAGAGCACCAAGCACGTTCAGCAACGTAAGAACCACTCAGATTTGACGCTAAACACGAAACCAGATGGCAGTGTGTTTTCCATACTCACAGCCAAAACAAGAGTAATGTCTTAGCAATACAAATATAAAAAGTCGTGTTTGACTGCATTTTACCGATACTTGTGACAAGAGTAGTGTGCTTCTGTTCAGTTCGACGGACTGAATCCTAAATTCCAAAACGTCGCAATTAACACATGACGTCACATATTCCTAGTTTCTCGTACATAACAGCCTAATGTACTTGCGCGAGGTACATCTAATCCTTCCCTATACCTCCTTTCCTGAGAAGTAACAAAGATGAAAACACTAAAGTAAGAAAGAGAACGAAATACAGGAATAGCGGAATATGGGGGACAGGGGCATAATTACGTGTGGCGGGGAGTGATTCTGACGCCTTGGGCGGCATAACCAAAGAGGTGGCAAAATGGACAACCACGCGAATGTTTTGCATAAAAAAATAACTTTCTGCGCTCAATAAATTTTAAATTATTGAACAAAATAAAAGGAAATTAAAAAAAATAGTTGTCTTTTTTCAAGTTCATAATTTTTGTTATGGGTAATCGCTTTGATAACTGGCCCCGGGCGTCAAAAAATCTAGCGGCGCCACTGTGGAGAAAAAATTAAGACGTAGAAAGAGAGAGAGAGAGAAAGAATGGAGAAATGAAACGGTTACGAGGAGAATAACGAAAAACAACTTAAAAAAATTTCAATAGTCTATTCCATTAGTTTTCGTTTTACAGTTGTTTTTAATTCGCTCGAAAGTGCGGTCAGATCGGAGAAGTGAGTAAGGGGCTACGGCAGAAGCCGGAAACCTCACAGCCACCACATAGCGCACACGCGTCTACTCTCTGGGGGGAGGGGGGGGGGGGGGGCAATTTCGGCCCCCCCCCCCGGGCGGAGGGGGGGCGTGGCCTTTTTTCCCAAAAACAACGAGGGGGGGCGCGATCGTTTGGCCCCTTTGACACGAATATGCAAAAACAA
>Ga0123357_10011098_pt1 | contig 11525 bp, 7 predicted proteins | sample TergutEmb28metaG_FD_89873 | JGI IMG/M metagenome (GOLD analysis project Ga0123357, IMG submission 89873) | Embiratermes neotenicus P4 segment gut microbial communities from Petit-Saut dam, French Guiana - Emb289 P4 | ecosystem: Host-associated > Arthropoda: Insects > Digestive system > Gut ...
ATTGCCCATATGAACACCCCCGAATGGGACGGTTCGGGCAGCCGTGCGGCGATTGTCCTCAACGGTTCGCCGCTGTTTTCCGGCGGAGCGGGGTCGGGGGAGTCGAATATCCGCAAATGGGTGCTCGACCGCGATTTCCTGGACGCGATCATCGCCCTGCCCACGGACATGTTCTATAACACGGGCATCGCCACGTACATCTGGGTGCTCGACACCGACAAGCCGGCCTCGCGTCGCGGCAAGGTCCAGTTGATCGACGCGACCGCCCGTTTCGAGAAAATGCGCAAATCGCTGGGTAACAAACGCAACCTGCTGGGCGAGGCAGATATCGCCGAGATCGTCCGCGACTACGGCGCCTACGACAACGGCGAACACGTCAAAATCCTGCCGCGCGAGGCGTTCTATTACCGCACCATCACCGTCGAACAGCCGCTACGCGACGACAACGGCGCCATCGTCCGCGACGCGAAAGGCAAGCCCAAACAAGACACCAAACTGCGCGACACCGAAAACGTCGGTTGGGACGAGGACATCGACGCCTACGTCGCCCGCGAGGTGACGCCCTTCCTGCCCGACGCCTGGATCGACGAAACCAAGACCAAAGACGGCTGCGAAATCCCGTTCACGAGGCACTTCTACGTCTACACCCCGCCCAGGCCGCTAGAAGAAATCGACGCCGACCTAGACGAGGTGCTAGGCCGCATCCGCGAACGGCTAGACCAGGTGCGGTCATGGTGAGCGACGATTAGACGCTTGGTCGTTCTGGTCGTTTTGGACGATTCGATGATAATCTTTGATTATCACCGAAGGAGCTAGCATGACAACCCAAATTGAGGAGACGAGGCGTACCAGCGCCGAGCGCGAAGACACCGTCTTGCCGCCGACCGACCCTGCCCTGATCAAGCCTTTCGAAGACTTCCTGGCCGCCCATTCGCACTCTGCCGCCCTGGTAGCCGATGGCGAACGCATCGACCTGCCCGACGAGGTTCATCAGGTGTTGAAGCGGGTTGCTGAAGCGATGGGCCGAGGGCAAGCCGTGACGGTTGCGCCGGTCGGAATGCAACTGACAACGAGCCAGGCGGCTGACATGTTGGGCATATCGAGGCAGACACTCATCCGCTTGCTGGAAGACGGTGTTCTGCCATACGAGCAGCCAAGGCGCCATCGGCTCTTGCGCCTGAGCGATGTGATGGCTTATCGCGAGCGTCGGCACGTCGAGACTCGAATGGCCCTGGCTGATCTAACCCGGCAGGCTGTTGAAGACGGCCTGTATGACGACACCTACGAGATGTACGAGGAAGCATTAAAGCAGGCACGGAAAGGCACGATCTAGTTGTTTACTGCCCTGCTTGATGCAAATGTCTTAGTACCCGTCGCTTTGACCGATACCATTCTTCGTGCTGCCGAAAAAGGGCTATTCATTCCGCGATGGTCGCCGGCCATCATGTGCGAGACTGACGAAGCAATAGCCAAGGTTCGCGCCGATGTCACGGCTACGAGACGCCAAGCACGCCTGGCATCAATGGACATGCGTTTCCCGGACGCCAGCGTTTCTCGGTACATGTCTATGGTCAACGACGTCGATCTGCCGGACCCCGATGACAGGCACATTGTGGCGGCAGCCCGCGCCGGGCACGCAGACATTATCGTGACGCGCAATATCAAGGACTTCCCCGAACAAGCCTTACGGCAATTCGACCTGGAAGTGGTTGACCCAGACTGTTTCTTGTTAGACATGCTCGATCTATTTCCGATGGCGATGCTCGAGGTTGTTCAAGAACAAGCCAACGACACCAAGCGTCCGCCGCTCAGTGTGCAGGAGGTATTGGAAAGTCTTGAAAAGGTTGGCGTCCCACAGTTCGCGGCGCAGGTCAGGCGCATGATAGATCCGAATTGGGTCCGACGATGAGTGATCGGTTGGGGCAGGCACCGTGGTGCGGGCCACCTCGGCAAGGATGGGAAGTGGTGGCTCTTCGACGCGTTGCCACCATCATCAATGGCGGTACTCCTACTGCGGATGAGTCCTACTGGGGCGGCTCAATTCCCTTCGTTACACCACCGGACCTGAATGGCTTGGACGGTCGTCCGATACTAAAGACGAGTCGCAGCTTAACTCAGTCCGGAGCTTCCCAGAGCGGAATCGCTCCACCGGGATCGGTAGTCGTTTCGACACGTGCACCCATCGGGCACATCGGTCGCAGTGCAGTGCGAGCTAGTTTCAACCAGGGATGCCATGCCCTTGTGCCAGGCCCAAGGATCGCTGAACGTTTCCTTGGTTATGTCCTGGTCGCCGCCCGACCTGAGATGGTTGCTAATGGCCTCGGCACAACATTTGTTGAGCTCAGCGGAAGTGGACTTGGCACATTGCGGGTGCCTCTGCCGCCGGTGTTAGAACAACGACAAATCGCTGACTTCCTGGACCGGGAGACGGCAGAGATCGACGCCTTCATCGCCGACCAGGATCGCCTCATCAAGTTATTGAGTGAGAGGCGTTCTGCGCTGGCGGCCAGTTTGTTCCTGCCTGGCGACTCGACGATTTCGGGTCGTCTGATGCGACTCCTGACGGATCGCCCCACGTATGGAGTACTTGTCCCGGAGTATGTGGATGCCGACGACGGGGTGTCCTTCGTTCGGGTTGGAGACCTTGACCGATTGGCCGAAAACGAAACACTTCCGAAAATCTCTCAAGGTCAGTCTTGCGAGTACTCGAGGACCGTCCTCAACGGTGGCGAAGTGCTGTTGGGTGTTGTTGGCAAGATGGGGAAATCTGTCGTGGCTCCAAAGTGGTTGTCCGGGGGGAATGTCGCGAGGGCCGTCGCCGTCTTTCGTTGCCAATATCCCCAGGACGCCTCTGTTCTCAATCTGTGGTTTTCAACCAGTCATTTTCTGTCTCAGGCCGAAAGCGCGACGAGTGGTGATTCGGTTCAGCCGACGCTCGGAATGAAAGAGGTTGCATCGTTTGTCGTGAACTGGCCTGCCGATCACGGCGTTTCACAGACTGTGATTGCAAACTGCACTCAGCTCGAGGTCACCATAGCCGAAGCCCGCCGGGCCATCGACTTGTCCCGCGAGCGCCGGGCGGCGCTGATCACGGCGGCGGTGACGGGGCAGTTGGGCGTTCGGGCAGGGCGCCCAAAAACTGTCAGAGGCACCTGCGAGGCTGGTCTGACGACCAACCAGAGGGGGCACCATGACTGAGCCGCAAGGCGAAATGATCGTCTACCGGCGCAAGGGCGCCAGTGAAGTGCAGTTGCGTTCAGTTGGTGGCACTGTGTGGCTGACTTACCGTGGGATGGCTGATCTGTACGCGACGTCGAGCGAGAACATCATCCAAATCGTTGGCCGTGTCCTGGCCGACGGCGAGGTCGATGAGTCAACTACTAACTCTGAGTTGGTAGTTCGACAAGAGGGCACCCGCAAGGTGCGTCGTGAAGTGAAGTCTTTCAACCTCGACATGATCTTGGCCGTGGGCTACCGGGTGACGACGCCACAGGCTGTCATGTTCCGCCAGTGGGCAACGACCATTCTCAAGGAATACCTGGTCAAGGGCTTCGCGATGGATGATGAGCGGTTGAAGAACCCTGGTTCTGAGCCAGACTATTTCGACGAGGTGTTGCAGCGCATCCGCGAGATCAGGGCTTCCGAAAAGCGGTTCTATCAGAAAGTGCGTGATCTGTTCGTGGCCACGAGTTCCGACTACGACAAGACCTCACAGACTGCGAAGGACTTCTTCGCCACCATCCAGAACAAATTGCTGTTCGCCGTCACTGGGAAGACCGCTGGCGAGTTGGTGCGGGAGCGCATCGACGCCGAGTCGCTGACCTTCGGGTTGACAACCTGGCAGGGTGATCGTCTGGTCAAGGCCGACACGACCATCGCCAAAAACTACTTGCACGAAGATGAGGTCAGAACCCTCGACCGGCTGACCACCCAGTTTCTCGATTACGCCGACGGGCAGGCTGAGCGTCGTCTCGTCACCACAATGGCGCAGTGGGTGGTCGCCACGGACAGGCTCATTACTTTCAACGGCTACCCGGTACTCGAAAGTCGTGGGACCTTTTCTCATCGGGCGGTCGAGGAGGTGGTGGATGAGCTATGGCCAGGGTTCGATCAGGCGCGCAGGCAGCGTGAGTACGACGAATCGTGGCAGATTGAGTCGGCTGACATCACTGAGTTGCTTGAATTGGAAGAGTCACGACCAGTTGTTAGAGATTTCTCTAATAACTGACGCCGACGACAACGAGGAGGCGGGCGCTGATGGCGATCCAACATGAGAAGGCGTTCGAGGCTGAGATTTGCGAATGGCTGGGCGAGCATGGCTGGTATTACCGGGACGAGCCGCCGTACGACCGGGACTATGACAAGGCGTCGGCGTTGTATCTGCCGGACCTGTACGGCTGGCTGTACGACACGCAGCCCGACCAACTGGCCAAGGTGGTGAAGCTGGGTTCTGGGGGCGGGGCGGCGTCGCCGGTCGACGGCGTGTTGGGCGAGTACGCCGCCGCCGCGCCGCGTATCAAGGACCGCGTCGTCAAGCTGTTGGGCACCGATCCGATGATCGGCGGTGGCACCCTGAACGTGTTGAAGAACCCGGTGGACGTGACGCCGGCGCGGTTGTCGTTGTTCCAGCCGAAGCCCGCGACGCCGCTGAACCCGGAACTGAACCAGCGGTATGTGCTCAACCGGCTGCGGGTGATGCGCCAGGTGCATTATTCGACGCGCAACGAGAATTCGATCGACTTGGTGCTGTTTCTCAACGGCATCCCGGTGGCGACCATCGAGTTGAAGACCGAGTTGGTGCAGTCGTTGGAGGCTGGGCTGAGGCAGTATGCGCATGATCGTCGCCCGGTCGGGGAGCCACTGCTGGAGTTCGGGCGTGGCGCGCTGGTGCATTTCGTCCTCACCGAGGAGTGGGTGCGGATGACCACGAAACTGGATTCGTCCAACACGAAGTGGCTGCCGTTCGACCGGGGCCGCGACAACGGCGAGGGCAACCCGCCGATGCCGGGCACCGCGCCGACGGCGTATTTCTGGCAGGAGATCCTCGCCCGCGACACGTTCTTGGACCTGATCGGACGGTTCGCGCACTACCGCTTCGACGAGCGCACCGACGCCGAGGGCCGCAAGTCGGTCGACAAGGCGTTGCGGTTCCCCCGGTACCACCAGTGGCGTGTGGTCACGAAGCTGGAGGCGGCGGCGCTGGCCGAGGGGCCGGGCCACAACTACCTGATCCAGCATTCGGCGGGGTCAGGGAAAACGGATTCGATCGCCTGGACCGCACACCGGCTGGCCACGCTTCACCGTCCGGATTCCTCGAAGGTGTTCGACGGGGTGATTGTCGTGTCCGACCGGCGCGTGTTGGACGGCCAGTTGAGCCGTGCTGTGGCGGGCCTGGCGTCGAAGGCAGGCATGTTCGTCTCGGTGTCACACGAGTTCGGCGACTCGAAATCCAGCCAACTGGCCACCGCGCTTTCGAAGGGGGAGTCGATCATCGGGGTGACGTTGCAGACGTTCCCGTACGCCCTGGACGCGTTGCGGCAGTCGCCTGCGTTGGCGTCGCGGAGGTATGCGGTGATCGCCGACGAGGCCCACTCGTCCCAGTCGGGCGAGGCCGCGAAGAAACTGCGCGAGGTGTTGACGGGCACCGATGTCGACGAAGACCCCGACGCGCAGGTCGACACCGAAGACGTGCTCGCGTCGGTGATGGCCGCACGCGCCGAGCAGGCGACGATCTCGTTTTTCGCGTTCACGGCGACGCCGAAGGGCAAAACCCTGGAGTTGTTCGGGCGTGAGGACCCGGCCAGCGGCAAGCCCTCCCCGTTCGACTTGTATTCGATGAAGCAGGCCATCCAGGAGGGCTTCATCCTGGATGTCCTCAAGAACTACATGACCTACGACATGGCGTTCAAGCTGGCGATGCGGGACGAGGACGGCTCGACCACGACGGTCGACCAGACGGCTGCGAACGCGCAGGTCATGCGCTGGGTGCGGCTGCATCCGTACAACATCGCGCAGAAGGTCGCCGTGATCGTGGAGCACTACCTGGCGGTGGTGGCGGGCCAGCTTGGCGGGCGGGCGAAGGCGATGGTGGTCACCGGGTCGCGCAAGGAGGCCGTGCGTTACAAGATCGCCATCGACAAGTATCTGGCCGACAACGGCTTGGCGACGCAGTTCTCGGCGCTGGTCGCGTTCTCGGGTGCCGTCAAAGACGACGAGTCCGGCCCCGACGAGTTCACCGAGGCCAGCATGAATCCTGGGCTGAAAGGCCGGGCCTTGGAATCCGCGTTCGCCGCCGACGACTACCAGGTGATGATCGTGGCGAACAAGTTCCAGACGGGCTTCGACCAGCCGTTGCTGGTGGCGATGTACGTCGACAAGAAGCTGGCGGGCATCACCGCCGTCCAAACGCTGTCGCGTCTCAACCGGGTCATCCCCGGCAAGGCGAACACGTACGTCCTGGATTTCGTCAACAACGCGGGTGAGATCTTGGCCGCATTCCAGGAGTACTACGAGGACGCCGTGCTGTACACGCCGTCCGATCCAGACATCATCCACGACATGCTCGCCAAAATCCGCGCCGCCCAGATCATCGATCCGTCCGAAATCGATCCGGTCGTCGAAGAAATCCGCAGCCAGGGCAGCCACACCAAGCTGTACGGCATGATGAAAACCTCCCGCGACCGCTTCTACGACCGGCTTGCTCGGGCGCGTGACGCCGACGACAGCGTGGAGAAGGCGGCGCTTGCCGATTTCCGTGCTGTGATCAACAACTTCGTGCGGGCCTACGACTTCCTCTCCCAAATCATCAACTACGAGAGCGTCGATGTGGAGAAGTGGGCCATCTTCGCCAAGGTGTTCCGGGGTGCGATCCGCGACGACGAGCCGCGCGACGAGATCGACACGTCTGGCATCGTCCTCACCCACTACAAACTGACGCCCGACGCTCCCGCCGCGCTGGCCCTGCAGCCCGGTCAGCCGGGCCAGTTGTCCGGTGTGACGGCGGTGGGCTCCGGCGGCGTGAGGCCGAAGAAGTATGGCCTGCTCGAAGACGTGCTCGCCCGCATCAACGACCTGTTCGCCGGGTCCGGCCTAGACGAGGTCGACCGCGCCAACGCCTTCTGGTCCATTTCGAACTACGCCGTCCAGTCGACCCGTCTCCAAGCCGAAGCGATGGCCAACACCGAATCCGACTTCGCCAGTTCCCCGTCCATCATCGAGGAGTTGGAAGACATTCCCTATCGCGCCGACCTTGGCCATCAAGCTGCCCTGACATACCTCGTCGCCACCGGCAAATACCGCCAGCTCGCGCAAGCGCTCCTGGCGCAGGGGCTCTACGACACCTTGCGGCACGTTGCCCAAGACGAACAGCCTCCTGGCTGAAACCGTGCCGCTTAGCGCGCGAGCCAGATGCGGTCGAGGTAGTCGCGCATCGAGCGGTCGGAGGAGAAGAAGCCGCTGCGGGCGATGTTGAGGATCGCTGAGCGCGTCCAGGCGTCCTGGTCGGCGTAGGCGGCGTCCACGCGCGCCTGGGCGTCCATGTACGACTGGTAGTCGGCCAGCGCCATGAACCGGTCCTCGTACAACAGGTTCGAGACGATCGGTTGGAACGTGCCCGCGTCGCCGCCGGAGAAAGCGCCCGACGAAATCAGGTCGATGGTGGCTTTCAACTGCGGGTTGGCGTCGTAATAGTCGTGCGGCGCATATCCTTTCGCCCGCAAATCTGCCACCTGCGGTTCGACCATGCCGAACAGGAAGAAATGCTCGTCGCCCACGCGCTCGCGGATTTCGACGTTCGCGCCGTCGTCGGTGCCGATCGTCAGCGCGCCATTGAGGGCGAATTTCATGTTCCCGGTGCCCGAGGCCTCCATGCCCGCCAACGAGATTTGCTCGGACAAATCCGCCGCCGGAATGATCCGTTCTGCCAGGGTCACGTTGTAATTCGCAGGGAAAGCGATGGCCAGGCGTCCCGCCACGCGCGGGTCCGCGTTGATGGTGCGTGCCACGCAATTGATGAGGAAGATCGTCTCTTTGGCGATTTGGTATCCCGGTGCTGCTTTCGCGCCGAACACGAAGGTGCGGGGCACCACGTCCTCGACGCGGACTTTCCCGCTGGTGATTTGCTCGTACAACGTGACGATGTGCAGCAATTTGAGCGACTGGCGTTTGTATTCGTGCAGCCGTTTGACCATCACGTCGAGCATGTGGCCCTCGGGAATGTCGATCCCGTCGCGGGCGCCCAACAGCACGCGGAGGCGTTGCTTGTTATTGGCTTTGACCTCGCGGAACACATCGCGGAAATCGGCGTCCTCGGCGGACGGCTCCAATTCCTCCAGGCGCTCCAGGTCGGTGAGCCAGCCCACGCCGATCGCGTCGGTGATGAGGTCGGACAACGCCGGGTTGGCCAGCCGGACGAACCGGCGCGGCGTGACCCCGTTGGTGACGTTGGTGAATTTCTCGGGCCACAGGTGGGAAAAGTCGGGGAGCACCTTGTCGCGCAGCAATTGCGAATGCAATTGCGCGACGCCGTTGACCTTGGACGCGGCGACGGTCGCCAGGTACGCCATCCGCACTGCCTGCGGGTTGTAGTCGGCGACGATCGACATGCGCTTTTCGAGGGCCTGGTCGCCGGGGTATTCCTCGCGGACGCCGGCGAGGAATTCGTCGTTGATGCGGCAGATGATTTCCATGTGCCGGGGCAGGAGGCGCCCGAGCAATTCCACCGGCCACACTTCCAGCGCCTCGGGCAGCAGCGTGTGGCAGGTGTAGGCGAAACATTTCTGCGTGACGGCCCAGGCGTCGTCCCATTCCCATTTCTTCTCATCGACCAGGATGCGCATCAATTCGGGAATGGCGATCACCGGATGGGTGTCGTTGAGCTGGAAGATAATCCGGTCGGGCAACGTGTGTAGGTCTTCCCCGGCCATCAACTCGTCGATGAAATTGCGCAGCGAACAGGCGACGAAGAAATACTGCTGTTGGAGCCGCAATTCCTTGCCCTGGGGCGTGGAATCCTCCGGGTAGAGCACCTTCGTGATGTTTTCGGCAAAGGTCTGCGCGCGCACGGCCTCGGGGTAATCGCCCGCGTTGAACGTGCTCAGGTCGAACGCCCTCGTGGCCACCGCGCTCCACAGCCGCAACGTGTTCACCCGGCCATTCTGGTAGCCGGGAACCATACAGTTGTACGGGATTCCCAGCACGTTCCAACTCGGCACCCACCGCGTCCGCTGCGTTCCGTCGTCATCGGTATAGCGTTCCGTGTGCCCGCCGAAATCCACCTGGACGGCGGCCTCCGGGTGGGGGAACTCCCACGGCGCGCCCAGCGCCAGCCAGGTGTCGGGCTGTTCCACTTGGCGCCCGTCGACGAAGGTCTGGCGGAAAATGCCGTACTCGTAGCGGATGCCGTACCCGATGCACGGGACGCTCATCGTCGCCAGCGAGTCGACGAAACACGCGGCCAGACGGCCCAGGCCGCCGTTGCCCAGCCCCGGTTCGACTTCTTGGGCGCGCAACGTGTCCAGGTCGAGGCCGCAGGAGGCCAACGCCTGTTCGGCGATGTCGTGGAGGTCGGTCGCCAGCAGCGCGTTGTCGAGTTGGCGTCCCAGCAGGTATTCCGCGGACAGGTAACCGACGAATTTCGCCTTGTTCTCGCGGTTTTTGCGCACGGTCTCCAGCCAGCGCGCCATCAGGTAATGCCGCACGGTGCGGGCCAGAGCCAGGTATTGGTCGTTGACCGTCGAGCGGGCGAGTTGGACGCCCTGGCCCATGTTGAGTTCGTGCAGGAACTCGCGGACGAATCCGTCGACCGAGTGCGCGGGGGCGGTGACCGGAGAGAGCGCGATCGGGTGCGTGGGCTTGAACACCGGCCCGACATGCCGGGTGTCAGTGGTGGGGGTTTCGTCGGCGGGAGCCGGTTCGGCCACGGGGAAGGGTTCAAGGGATTCGTACTCAGTCACGTTGGTCCACCGTACTGTACGAGTCAATCAATCCAGCAAATCCCGCACGATCGCGTCCGCCAGCAGGCGCCCGGAATCGGTCAGGCGGACGCGGTCGCCGACGTGCGCCAGCCCGCCCGCGACGAAACCGGGCAGCCGGTCCCGTTCCGTGGCTGTGAGGACGCCGGCCTCCACCCCCTCGGCCAGCCGCAGCCCCAGCATGACCCGTTCGACGTGCCGCGCGGCCTCGTCTAGGTGCTCCCGCCCCTGGGCGGGGCTGGCGCCAGCCTGAAGGCGGGCGGTGTAGTCGCGGGGGTGGCGGACGTTCCACCACCGCACCCCTTCGACGTGCGAGTGCGCGCCCGGTCCCAGCCCCCACCAGTTGCCCGAACGCCAATAGGCCAGGTTGTGGCGGCATTCGTGCCCTGGCTTGGCCCAGTTGCTGACCTCGTACCAGGCGTACCCGGCGGCTGACAGCGCGGCGTCGGCGGCGGCGTAGTAGTCGGCCTGCGTGTCGTCGTCTGCCGCGTTCAATTCGCCCCTGGCGACGCGCGCGGCCAGCTTGGTCCCCGGCTCGACGATCAGCGAGTAGGCGCTGAGATGGTCGGGTTCCAGCGCGATGGCGGCGTCCAGCGACGCCTGCCAGTCGGCGGGCGACTCGCCGGGGCTGGCGTAGATCAGGTCCAGGCTCACGTCGCGGAATCCGGCCCGCCGCGCCGCTGCGACCACCCGGGGCACCTGGCCGGGGGTGTGGCGCCGTTCCAGGACGGCCAGCACGTGCTCGACGCCCGACTGCATGCCCAACGAAAGCCGGGTGAACCCCGCAGCCACCAGCGCGTCCAGCGCGGCGGCGTCGACGGTTTCGGGGTTGGCCTCCGTGGTGACCTCGGCGTCGGGAGCCAGCGGGAAGCGGTTGCGGATGGCGTCGAGGATGCCCGCCAGGGCACCGGGGGCCAGGACGGTCGGGGTGCCGCCGCCGAAGAACACCGTGTCCACCGCCGGCGTCCCCAGCACGCGGACGGCCAGGTCGAGTTCGGCGCGGATGGCGCCCAGGTAGGCGTCCTGGCCGGTGCCGGGCTCGCTGCCCAAGTCGGCGGCGGTGTAGGTGTTGAAATCGCAGTAGCCGCAACGGACAGCGCAGTAGGGCACATGCACGTACAGGCTCAACGGGCGCTGGGCCGCTGCCGTGCGTGCGTCATCGGGCAACGAACCGTCGGCGGGGGCGGGCTCGCCAACGGGGGGTTGGGAGGACATGGCGGGCGGAAGCCTACGCGGACGCGTCGGGGGAAGGCTCGCCAGGGGAGGCATCGCCGGGTGGTACCGGGTTGGCGGCCAGGCGCTTCTTCCTGCGCGCGCCCCGCACGAAGCCGATCGCCATGCCGACCACGCCAAGGCCGATCCCGGCCACGGTCACCCAGAACCGCCATAATCCTCCGGAGGCGGCCAGCGTCGTCCACATGGAGGCGAGGATCGCAGCCGCGACGACGAAGACCGCCGTCCCGACGCCGATGACGATGGTTCCGTCGGGATCGAGCGCCTTGACGCCGGAATAGGTGGTGAGCGTCGAGATCACGAACGTCAGAGCGACGGCCA
>Ga0123357_10011099_pt1 | contig 11525 bp, 7 predicted proteins | sample TergutEmb28metaG_FD_89873 | JGI IMG/M metagenome (GOLD analysis project Ga0123357, IMG submission 89873) | Embiratermes neotenicus P4 segment gut microbial communities from Petit-Saut dam, French Guiana - Emb289 P4 | ecosystem: Host-associated > Arthropoda: Insects > Digestive system > Gut ...
ATAATAATAATAATAATAATAATAATTAAAGGCTGTTACATATCAATAAAAGAATTTTTCTGCAGACATACCTTAATGTTACAGTGAGCCGTTCTTCTGGAGAAATTCATTTCCTAAAATTATTTTGTTTTTCTATATATGGCCTAATACAGGATGTTCAACTTAAAAGTGGAACGTTCACTAAGCCGTGAATATATCATGTCAAATGCTATTTATAATGGTTCTGCTGGTATGACATTATACTACTACATTTGCAGGAGTTGGCAAGACTGTTGCAGGAGAGGAGAGAACCGGTCTTGGCCATCTGTATCAGTTGAGTCAGTCGACAGGAGTGCTGGTGTTTGAACAACGCCATTTTTTACGCTTTCATAATGCGGTAACGATGTCTTACGTCCACTGTAGACAAAGTTTGTTTTTTTAATTTGGAAGGCAAACGCCAGTAAAAAGTGCTATTGCGAAAATTATTTAAAAATTCCGTAAAACAGGTTCACTTTTGGACAAGAATCGTAATCGGCAGTCAGTGTTGACACCAGGGATACTGCAAGATATTCAAACAGCTATTACAAGATCTCCCCATAAATCTTTGCGGAAATTAAGTGCACAAACGGGTATTTCTTAGTAAATACTAAATAGGTCCACTTTTAAGTTGAACACCCTGTATTATGTAGAATGTACCAGAACGTGTCGGGCCCCATTCTAAAATACTGAAAAAAGTTTAGTGCTTGCTCCAGCAGCATTGGGAACAAAGTATGAAACTCGTCACACTTCTCTCTTTCGTCAAAATTGGGTTCACCCAATCGCTTCTCTCGTCCTCTAATAATAATATTTTCAACAAAGGGTTTTCTAACAGTAACAAATGTTCTTCCATTTTAATGCATTCCACACGAAGTCCCACTAAAAAGTGGCGTTATCTCGGTCATAGAACGTGTATAGTATGACCACAAGCTCGGTAGTGCGTGGTCGACTGATGGGTCCGCCGTGTACCCCAGTGTAAGAAATCGGCCAAAAATGATTCAGTATAACCATTAGGTAATCCAATAAACTGATGAGAACTTACATACACAGTCAGTAATAAAGCGTATCGTGTTAGAGATTTGCGCTCTTCTGAAATATATCGCAGCCTATGCTAGTAATTCCTTGCCGACATTTCGGCGTAACCTATCGGTCCCATCTTCAAGGGTCAAGGCCTCTGAAGATGGGACCAAAAGGTTATACCAAAATGTCGGTAAGGAATTACGAATATAGGCTGCGATATAGTTCAGAAGAGCGAAGATCTCATCTTCGCGGCGGAAGCCTGTAATCACGCGTATCGTATTAATAGTCACACGGACTTACATAATTACGCATCTACAATTATAAACGATATTTTCTTAAAAGTGTCCGAAACACCCCTGACGCCTTCCCCAGACCACCATTCAACGGATAATTGGGGACCTTTCCCCGGAGATAAAAAGGCCAGAATGAGAATGTTAACAATCATGTCCACCTAGCGCCGACGTTAAAAATTGGAGCTATAACGCAACTCCTCACTGCGTGTTCATGCGAGATGTACCGGAACATTTCCTTTACCTCCATACAGTAAATTACTGTATATTTGACTGTGTACAAACTGATACTAACTCGGCGGTAGGTACATGAATAATTAAGCAGATAAATACATGACTACTATCTCGTTATCCCAATCCAGGTCACTGCGTAAGCTGTTTGATTTCCTTAACACAGTCTTAATACTGTGAGCCGCGGGAAAAGAAGTAACTGCTGTTCACCGTCCGTCTCTGCGTCCCCACACACTTGACCTGTTTATGATGATACTCCATACACTTCTTGCTAGGGGCTGTAAACACGCACAATTTTGGTCTCCTTACGGGAGGCAGAGGTCACTGAAACAACAATACTCGGCCGGAACAAAGGATACTGGGAATAGCGTGTTTCGTATGTGTGAAGCGTGTCTGCAAGCCGAAGGAAACCAAGTCCAATTCACATAATAATCTGTAGGTCAGTTAGAAAATCTACTTTGGTTTCGATCCTCTCCTGGCGCTCACCACATTGTGTCTACATGTTGAATATTACCGTAGCTCACTCATCATGTTCCCTCTGCGCTGCGACTCCAATCGATCAGTATCTGCCGCAAATTCACAACGGGCCAGGCATGTCATGAATATTTACACAGTGCACACAATATTTACACAGCCTATGTCATTCCAGGCCTTGAACAGCAGATGAGGCTTAACCTAACTTACCGTTTGCTGCAACGACAGGTTAGAAATTTGACACGTAGTAGGTTTGACCGCCACTAAGTTTAAGCTACTTACTCTGTCGGAGCGTTAAGAAGATCATTAGGGACAGGGCGTAGATTGTAATAATATCCGGAGGGCCTTGGTTTCACTCACCTTTGTAGATTCTCCTTGTAATTCTTACACCACAGTTCCAACACCTTCTTTAAATATGGTGAAAACTCTGCGTAATATTATACGCAGTACATAAAGCTAATACGCGTGAATCCCCCCTCACACCAAACTAGAATTTCCGTGACCGCTGCGCCACCTGCCGTCATGCTAACCACTGTGAGTGAGGAATGGTGTGAGTGGTGAAATAAAATAATATCTCTGTACTAGAGAACCAGGAAAGGGTGAAAATCCACGCTGGATACAGATGCTCCATAACTAGAGATAAGATGTCTAACCGAATTTCTATATTTTATCTTAATAATCCAGACAAAAAAGAGAATCTTTTCGTACTTGTGAAATTTAAAATTTTTAAGCTTATGACCGTACATCTGATATTCTCTTGAGATGTGGCACCTGTAGTTTGGTAGCTACTTTCCGACATTTCGAAATAACCTGCAGCCTTATCATCAAAAATATTCTAACCTAAATTCTGGGGTAACATATTTTTCCGAAATCTTGATTTCTATTTATCAAACAACAAACACAGAATATTGTTCTTCTTGGGCATTACCGTGAGAGATTCAAATTTGGTAAGTTTCGCAGTAGTTATATGGATATTTGGAAACATATAATCTACAATTAAACCTTCAAATTTCAATACAAAATTCTGAAACATTAAACAAGACATAACTGTACATATTACAGCACTGTGGTTCATTTGGATGTGTGCTTCATGGACACGGGGAACACCAACTTTAACCAACTGGCGTTGTAATCCACTGTATTTCTCACATTCTTACGTCTGTTAGAGAATTTCAGCACTATTATTATGGTTTTTTATTATATGTTACTAAATTTCTCCTAAAAATATCAATTTATATGGCTATTTAATTTTGTGTTACATTTGTGGAATATTACCTCAAGTTTTGACCCGTCGAAGTTTTGTTTACTTGTGACTTACAAAATAATTCGTGCACAATTTGCAATTACATTCACGATCTAGCTGCCTCTCTCGTTATAATACACAGTGATTATTAAGTTTACCCATTCAAACCGAACAGAATAATTCCCCGATTATTTCCTATCCACACAGGTTATTAGTGAAATTAGGTCTACTCGCTAAAATACATTGTGTAGCCTTGCACATGTAGGCTTTGTCACATGTATCCCGTGACTCAAACTTCCAATTAACAGGAAACAAATTTCTAAAAATTGTACTACCGATTTTGAAGATAAATTAGGTTTCAATTAATGTATACATACTAGCATAGTCACTTCTAAGTAATGTTTCGAAATTAAGGCTGTTCATAATCCTGACCTCTATACGCAAAAAGCAGCTAAGATTTCGAAACGACAAGTCATGGCGTAAATTCTCAGTGTAAAAGATCTGACCACAAAACATATTTTACTAGATAATAAGGAATTAATCAGTATAAAAGCAATAAACGTGATATACTATGAAGGCATTTGTATATTTCCTCAATTACCTGGCACGAAATATGCAACTTAATTTGCCGTGTTATATTCTGTCATCTATGAACTATCTGACTCTAACCGTTCTCCTTGTAATTATCTCTTCAACTGCATGAGTTTCGGAACACAGTATATTATTTTACTTGCAATAATATTGATTTTTCCTCTAGCTTTTATATGAAACTTTAATGGTTTCACAACGGTGAAGATTAATATTTTTTTCTCTCTCTTTTGTGACACTTCGTCCTATTCTGGTAGATAAGTACCAATATTTCGGAGACAACTGCTGCCTCAACTTTACCTTTGCAATATGTGAGCTTCTCTTGTCTCTTCAAGAAGACGTGAACTGCATAGAGCTAGTAAGATGTGTAATGACAACTAACTTCGTGGAACATTGTGCTTTTTAGAAACTAAGTTCTGCTGAGATAGTCAAGAAATTCTCCGCATTGTATGGAACTCGAAAGTGCAATAGCGTGATCACAAGTGTCCACCACCTCTCCCTATGCTGAACCAGACCAATTCAGTGCAGTCAGTGTGTAATAATAATTATTTTTAAAAAGCTTTATATTCCATTGCCCTCTTCGTGGCGATGTTGTGGAATAATTCTAGTACTAAACTGATTCAAAAGTCTGTGAAGAAAACTCACAACATTAACTTTGATTATTTCTGATTTCCTGTATTTCACTGATATTAATTTCTTCGGGACACTCTAGTTATAGGCTCCACAAAAATCAAATTGTCCTGGTATTGTGTAAAGTCTTTCTGGCCCTGTAAAATAGCTTCAGACAAGAGCGTACACCTTCCATTTTAAGACAATTCAGTGACCCGCTTCCCTAAGAGAAATAGGATGTGACGTCCTATAATAAGGAACCCTTCGATTTCGCCCCACTCATAATTCCCCTGGCATAGGACAAACAAGTTAACATCGTTCTGATCCTTGAACGGAGTTGCCAGTCCGTTGAATTTGTGTTGGGAATGCTCAAAAGAAATAAGGGCCATAATTTAGAAACAACAGGGACTTCTAACAAAAAAATAAACCTTATTGTCAAGATTTTGAAGGACCACAGTGTCATATTCGTATAAAGGAGAAAGTGGTCATCACTTTTGAAGGTCGATATTGGTGGACGGTTTTGGTCGATTTATGTGCTGGATGATCGCTTAAAACGTCGGTCGAATAAGCGGTTGAACACGGTCTGTTGGTTAATCTGTGAGACTGTAGTTTGAAAATCAGATAACAGAATGGTTGGACTGTCGTTGGGTGGTTCTTGTGCAGTCATATAATCGATTGGAATGTGGAGGATTGTATTTTTTTATATTTTCTCAAAACAAAATCGAATTTGTCATTTGGATAATCTGTTGGCCGTGGATCGAAGGGGCGGTTTAACGTTTATGATATGTTCTGTGCTTTTACTTTATGCGGCTGTAGGTCTGAAGCTACGCATCGATGCATAAACTAACTTACTGGTGAATGTACAGTGTGTCCCACTCGCTACCGAACCAGGCATTTCTTTAATAATTCTAACACCGATGAAGATATTGCAACGAAATTTGAACAGTAGTAGGTTCGTTGTGTGAGAAAAGAAGAGGAATGTGTCTATAGTGTGTGTCTGTAGTGAGCCTAATTGTTGCGACACGGAGCAGCGATCCGCCAGCCGGCCAGCCTGTTTCCTGCCTGACGCGCCTCTCTGCTGATCTCTCTGTCATTTGGCTGAGGGTGCCGCCTGATTATTTCTTATGGGGATATCTGAAAGGGAGAGTTTACGAAAACAAACCACGAAGCATAGACGCCTTGAAAGCAAACATCACCGAAGAAATTCAGGCAGTGACAGCGGACGTACTGGCACAGACTTTCCAAAATAGGGCGCGCCGGGTTCAGTCCTATCTGGACGTAAATGGTGGCCACTTCCAGCATACACGTATGTTATGATGTCACATTTCTTACACAATGAGGTAAGTCCGTTTCAAATTTCGTTGCAATATCCTTATTAGTGGTAAAATTATTAAAGAAATGCCGGGTTCGTTAGCGATTGGGACACAGTGTAGTAGGAAAGGCACTTGCTTGTCCCAGCTTTTGACCAGACGGACCGAAGTGCTTTTGTCAGAATGTGGGATCAGCTGTCTGAACTCCAACCTGACCCTAAATGAAACGAGTGAGAATCGTTATCCGCGGCATTTGCTCTAGTGATTTTGTGTTGAATCACTCCCGGTCGTCAACCCGAAAATTTTTTAAATGATTTTTTTAAGATATCATATTTAAATTTATTACTGAAGTTCATAAAATATTATGCAAGGCAAACCTGCCCTGCTATTCACATTTTGTGGTACGTGGATCTAAATTCACCTCGAAATTAAGCAGGCTAAAATTTACTTCAGGTTTTCGTCAAATGGCCCCGGAATGTAATCCATTAGTAAATTTTAGAGTTGCTGTGGACTATGTAACCTATTTAAGGTGGACTTGACACCACATTATCGCGGAAAAGTATATGTCACTGAAATTAATAGTTTTACGTCATATACAGATTCCACAAATATCTCCTAATAGAGTAGCTGATGAAGAAAAATTTGAGCACTCTTTAATCGTGGGGCACGCAGAATGAACCCTACGAAGAACCCCATAACGAGAAGTTAAAAGAATACGTCAAGTGACCTTCCAACCATAAACGTGGATAATCCCTGCTATTCCATTTGTCAAGTATCTTCATTATTTTACCATCGTACCATTAGGCAACACACACACATTTTCGTTACAAAAAGATAATTTGATATATGTTATACACACTTAAATTAATAGTTCTAATGAAAGCTACACAAAAACATTTGAATTTATTTAGTAGCTTGTAATTAACTTGTAGCTTATTAAGTCCTTCTTGCTCTAAGGATACGAATGTTGCAAATTACTTCGGCATGTCGCGCGCGTTTTCGGGCAACACCTAACTTTATACTGCATGTCGCATTTCAATCTTGTGTCCGCCACCGCTTCTCCTCCTTATCACACAAAGAAACTGTGCACTAATATGAATGATGATGCCTTCAGCCTGCTGTAGGAACATGGTCAGAAGGCGGGGCTCGCTCACTACAGTGCGTTAATTGTTCAACGCTGTGCCCACCCACTCACTGCGACTTTCCCTGTAGAGAACCATTCTGAGACAATGAAAAGAAGCCCCATGTATCGACGGCCTCCATATCTCTCTCGAGTTATTACATTTCAGCTTCCAACATACTCTTCTATATTCCACTCCATATGTCTATCCATTCTCTTCACTTGAACATACGTGGGAATAGGGAGTATAATTACTCTCTTGCGAATAACACTTTTGGCTGGTTGTTATGCACAAGCAGGGGCTGCTGAGAGATAAAACAGTAAATCAGAGAATCCTAGGGTACTGTCATTTCCACCACCCATGGAAATTCTTTCCGTGCTTCAGTAAATTACAAAGATAATTACTAAAGAATTGGGCAGTTACTGTGACGGAAGGTCCAGGTACCATTTTTGATAGGACATGCGGGCCACACATCTGAATCATTGTAATACAATAAAAGTTTATTTCATTATTTCCATAAGTCCATAAGGGAAATGATTTTAAAAAGTGGAAATAACACAAAGTTAGTCTCAAAGCATTCATTTATTAATTGTAGTCTCACATATTTCTAACTTATAATTATATATAATTTACAATGTGCAGCTGACAAGTGAGGCCTCCTATTTTTTTATCCCATACTATATAAAATTTGGGCATTTAAAAACACAAGGAAATTCGCTACAACATTTCTGAAAGTAAGGCTATTTTTCATTATAATCTCCATGTCTTTTGACAGTCTGTTTTACCTAAAAATAACAGCATGTGTTCCCGCCCGTCAAAATTTCTTTCCCTCCTCTGCACAAATTCACTAAAATAAAGTTTTTCCTGTTTTTTTTAATGGACGTGAAAATTAGCCTCTCAAATTCAGAGAATAACATAAGCTGATGAAGAGGGGAATAGCGAGCTGAGAAAAATACTTATTTGGGCTTAAGAGAAAAAAGTAAGAGAAGGCTGGAGAAAATCGCATGCTGGGAGCTTCTTGATTTTTAATCGTCACAAAATATTTTTGGAATGATCAAATCATTGAGCATGGAATGAGCGGCTCTGTGACACATGTGGTGGAGACAACAAATGAGTGCAGGTTTTGTGCGGTAAACTGAATTTATCTACTCTTAAGTGCGTACAACTTACTTCATTACACATAGAGTGACTTCACTCAGAGCCTGTTGCAACCCTCGCAGTGTTCTCACATTTAGGAACAACGTTCTCTAAACATACGGCTTTAGTCACATTTGTGACAAAGTTATTTTGTGTTCCTGTCTCTAGATCTTTGGCCGGATATTCATTTGCCTCGTTGGTTTGTTCATTTAAGAAGAGTGAATTTTCTCTTTTCTAACTTTGCGCTTCGCTTTGATGTTGAGTGCTTAAAGGAGACTCAATATTTCGCTGCATTTTCTGAATCAACTTGTCGGGTATGTTCAGTCCTAATGTCTTGAGGATGATCTTGAGGGTACTGTGTTCTGTATTTCCTTACTGTCCAAAATGTGGACTGATTCTGTGTTTGCAGTTTATCAGAAAAACTGAGAAACTTTGAGACACTGATAGTCCATTGTTAGTTTTCTGTCTGCAGCAGAAGTTGCAGTATTCGTCCTTTCCAAAAGGCTGAATATGTACGGTTCCCAGTGGCATCGGCAGAATAAAGGTCGCTGTCGTATTCACTGTTCTCAAAATCACATTCGTCTTCGTCGTATTAATTCAGCAAATTTCTCAGAAGCACTTTGGCCGCCTCGTAGGCCAACTTATAACCTGAAACAATTTCATGTGTTAAAAATTCTTTACACTTTTCTGTAATTTAACAAAAATAATTTAGAGCGTTACATAATCATAAGGAGTTAAAATTGTATTGAATTTTGTAAACTCTAGCGCCAGTGGTGTGGTAGGATTACAGAACGCCCACCTAGAGAAAAGCGCCTGCTTTGTTAAAACAGCTGAATGAAAATTGCTATTCCTTGTGGACATGTATGATATTCGTGTCGGTATGAAGGTAAACAGGAGCCAAACACTTACTTGCACGCTATCTCATGACAATGTACTTAAATATCTAGGTTTGGGTGTGAGAAAATCCACAGGAGTAAACAAGGGCTAGGGGTAGATGGGAAAATAATATTAAATGTATCTTATTTTGGATGGTAAATCGTGGACTGGATTCAGCTAGTTAGGAATAGGGATGAGTGGCGGTGTCATGTGGAAACGGTAGCTAACTTTCGGGTTCCATAGAATGGAGCGAATTTTTTACAAGCTGAAAAATTATTAGTTTTTAAGAAAGATTCTACTCCATGTAACTTCAGTATGTTTGTCCTTTTTGTCTGTTTGTTTTTTTGTTTATCAGTGAGGAAGTTGATTAGTCAGGTAGCTACGTAGGGAGGTAAATGCAAAGCGTATTGGAGTGGTTAATATTACCGTCAGATGGCAAAATTAGCAAAGGCTCTCCATGTAAAAGAGCTTCGTGTGTTGTGGAATATGTAACAACTGTTTTATAAATAGCATATATAATGGGCATGATTATGCACAGAAGCATCTTGGAGGTTAATAGAGTCCCCTAAAATGCATGGTGATTTCTGTGACATTTATGTGGTTATCTTTCAACGTTCTTTAGGTTGGGGTATGTTGGATGTATTTTCATTCAATATTATAAAAGCCAGGCTTAAGCATGTGTGCGAGCACAGAAGACGTAGTTAGTCTTAGCGTCTGACGACTTTAACCCTTATCCTGCTAACGTGGAGAATATGGTGAGCTCCTAATAATGCCATCAGATGGCAGATGGGATTTAATTCAGCGTTTAAAGGGTTAAGTGCCAAGTAGCCTTCGCGCAGAAGTCGGCGAGCCTTAAAATTGTGGCTTGAGGCACAGACCGCAAAATTGTAGTTCATATTCTTAATGATGAAACAGATTATTTGGAAGTAGTAGTAATTTATTAGCTTTCAGAGTTAGATGTTAAATTTTCAGGAGTTTAAACAACGAATGCTGCAAGGGAAGTATTCAATAGCAACTTGGAAATTATCTGACAACCTGCGTAAGAGCAGCGGAAATTGCAAGGAGTTTGCTCTCTATGCGTTAATTGACAACCATATACACTTGCAAGCCATCCGCAGATTTTGATACCCTTTGGCACTGCAATGACTATTGTTGCCGAAGCGAAGCACGCTTTAAACTGTTACTCCCCCCAAAGATCGCTTGCACGGGAAGGAATTTCACCGTCAGTCCTTACGAAATTCCTTCGAGCAACAGTAACAGATATGTTTTTCTGCCACCCATGATACACACGCGCGCGCGCGCGCGCACACACACACACACACACACAAACACCCACACACACAACACACATACACGCACACAGCATTATTTTGTCGGATGCCGTTCTCAGACTAAGTGCAGAATGTTCTTCCATCAGTTGGCTACCCGCGCACTTCCAATTTTGCTCGGTAGAAGACATGCTGTGTGTCCCTTTGCTTAATTAAGCACGTAGCCGTGGCTTGGTATGATGGAGATGAGGAAGAGCCTCACGAACTCTTGATCTCGGCACCATATAATCGCTAGTGATCGGCTTTGTCGTATCCCTTTATCCCCATTGGAAGTTCACTCCAGTACGCCGGGACAAGGAGGCCTTCTCGGCCCCAGGGGAGAACTGAAAAGGGCGGAGAAGATAAAATTTTTGGCTTCTGCATGGAATCTAACATCGATTCCTCTGTCATCCCGCTCTAACCTAGACACAATGCCTTTTTTGCTAGCGAAGGGTAGATTGCGGCTGTTGTATTTTTTACAGTGTGACCTGCAAACTAATTTCAGATACAAGAAACGAAAATTATGAAATCGTAAGAATAGTTATGATTACTCAAAAACGTGTGGCAACATGAATGAAATCAACTGCTTGGCATGTGTCGTTGCAAGGCATCCTCAGTCTCATAAGTAAAAAACTTCCATCATGTCACGTTAAAAACAGTGCCTATGAAATATCCGTAAAACTGTAAAAATTGATATTTTTTTTTTATAAAACTTGTTCACTCTCACTTGTAGTATGTTCATGAGAGTGATCAAGAACCACGTCTGAACCAGCGAAACGAGCGAAATTGTCAGTTTTTCGATTTGAATTTTTAAGGCAGCAAGCAGGACTTCCAAATCAAGATTATTGCAACGTATGTCACTGGCTGGATAAGGGAGGGGGGGAACCCTATTCAGAAAGAGACAAGAAGATTTTCAGGGACATTATAGAATACAGGATTCTTTTTGCATCTGCAGTGATGGAAATACTGGGATCTCCACACAGTACCGAAAAATAGAGACTCTTCGTTGCTACAGCTAAGCGAAGTTGGAATTTTTTAACGGAATTGTAACGTCAAAACTTTTATACCTGTTGCCTCTTCAAGGTTGAGAAAGAGTAATAAAGAGGCATGTCATTCTTAACCTTTTGACGCCTAACGACCACTATAGTGGTCGTACCGCACCTATAACCTCTAAATGTTGCATTTTATATATTTATTCAACAAATATAGGTACTGAATATTTTAAACATGGTATATACTCTCCGTTTTTTTCTCTTCAAAATGCAGTTTGTTTCATAAATCTAACGTATTTGGTTCCTGTATTA
>Ga0123357_10011100_pt1 | contig 11524 bp, 5 predicted proteins | sample TergutEmb28metaG_FD_89873 | JGI IMG/M metagenome (GOLD analysis project Ga0123357, IMG submission 89873) | Embiratermes neotenicus P4 segment gut microbial communities from Petit-Saut dam, French Guiana - Emb289 P4 | ecosystem: Host-associated > Arthropoda: Insects > Digestive system > Gut ...
ATGTATGTATGTGTATGTATGTATGTATGTATGTACGTACGTATGTATATATATGTGTGTATGTATGTATATATTTATGTATGTATGTAAGTATGTATGTATTTATGTATGCATGTGTGTAAGTATGTATTATGTATATGTGTCTGTACGTATGTATATATGTATGTATGTATGTATATATGTATGTATATGTACATACATACACACATAGATACATACATACATACAAATACATACATACATACGTATATACATACTGCAGTATGTGGTTCGAACCAATGCCCTTTGCATTGATGTATCCAGCAGTCCAACTGAACACCACAGCCTGTAGTTTCTACGTGTTTGTCTCTGTGATGTTCTGTCTTGTCAGTAACAGTTTCCGGTTTAATGTGTCGAAAAAGATTCCCAAATTTGGTGGGACATCTCTTTTGAAAACAGCAGTAGAATATTGCGATATCGAATCGGGTTGCAACGTCACAGCTGGTTTTGCTCTTAATCGTTTGTTTTTGATATGAAAATCGGTAGCAGATTTGTCAAAAAGACAAGATGAGAAACGGAGGACATAGACATAGCCAACAGAAGTGTGGGGGTTTAAATAGGAACTTGAATGGAATGACTGGATAAAATGGCTATATAAAATCCATAACCCTACCAGTAATCGAATTCTAGGTTAAGGTAAATTTGCCTCCACCCCATGAACTCATAACGGCGGACTACAAATACAATTTGCCTCCACTCGTTTAACCTCAGCACTAGACGAAGATGGTTTGTCGTCTTCACGCTCCGGCTGCTTTACCTACGGGGAAAGAACATCCAGTACCAATTGAATAGGAGACTCTCAAATTATGGGTAGGTGTGTATGTACTATACTGTACTTGTATCGCAAATACAAGGTGGTTCAAATATGACCGGGACTGATTTGTGTGTAAACATATGTCAGTCCCGGTCATATTTGAACCACCTTGTAGTTAAGGAGAATCTTTGGATGATATTTACAAACTTGTTTTCAAATTCCGATTATCGGGTACGAATTGTGTAATGCCAGGAGTTGTTCAAACATGTACGGTATCAATAATAATAATAATAATAATAATAATAATAATGTTTGTTATATACAGCAGAACGGCTGATGATGTTGAAGTACATTCTCTATATTTGTATGACTTTTTTTACTTATTTGTTTGGCCATGAACAGGTATTAGTAGTAGTAGTGGTAGTAGTAGTAGTGGTAGTAGTAGTAGTAGTAGTAGTAGTAGTAGTAGTAGTAGTAGTAGTAGCAGTACCTGATGATGGCCAACTGAATAAGCTGAAACATTTCGTAGAAATATAGTTCTATAATACAACGAGATGACGATACTGTAATTGGTAACGATAAGCCATATTAGTAGCATATTAATACCGAAATTGACAAGAAAGTTTAATTCATAACTCTGAAATCCATTCATTAACTTGACCTAAATGTTCTAGTGCGTTAGCTACATTTTATTGTAGTCTACTTCGTACTTTCGGGGACCGCGGTAGCACAGTGGTTAAGGTGCTGTGCTACAAATCGGAAGGTCGCTGGTTCGATCCCAGCTGGTGTCATCCTTCCGATCGTGTAAGGCTGACAACCTTACCGCCATCCTGCGCCGTTGTCATGAAATCTGGGAACCTTAACTTACTGGAACCCTCTGGGCCACTCCAGGCCTGTAACAGGACTGATTTGTACTTTGCACTTTCATTACGTACTGTTATGAGTGTGTTGGCTGTAAGGATAGGACAACGGTAACTTCTTTCTTACACATCCAGTCGTCCCAGTGCAAGTGATGTAAGTACAGTTTAGTGATGTGATGCTGATACACTCAGCAGGGCCTTACATACATGGAAGAGGAGGAGGGTGGACGAGGAAACTCAGGTGTTTGTCTGAATCTGGCTAGGACTGCCACGTCACCCCCTGTGGGGCATGTGAGAGTTATGTGGGTCCGCGGGGTGGTAGCGCAGGGCCCCCGTTGAGCACCGCCTCGTAAAACTCTGTCCCTTCACACCTTTACGAAGCTATCTATAGCCCGTCATATGTCCCGTCTATACCACCAGAGCACTTGCCTTACCTGACTAGGGCTACCTGCCATGTCTGCTACAACTGCCTAATCTCGAGAGTAGAGTCGGTTTTGTAGCTGTCTGTATCGAAAGCACGAATGTTGATTGGCCGGCTCGTATTTCCTGATCTGTACAGAGGCAGAAAATGGGACTATTACAAACAGATTAGAGACTATCACGGTACTGCCTATGAATAGTGCTGTTTCCCTAGATACGACTGTGTGTAGCGTGATATATATGTACGTGCTGAAAGTTTGCGATCCTGCTACCAAATTACGCGATGTCATATTCCTGAAGAACACAGTCTTCAGCAGGATAATCAGATCAATTCTTAGTGCTTCTTAATTCCACAAAATCTAATGGTCATCATACAGGTCAGTGTATCCATAGTTATATGGGATTCAGTAGCTATTACCCTATTCATCAGCCCTCTTCACTCCACCCTATTATCACGCAATTTTATTCAGTTCACGTTTTCACACACCGTTTATTTAAGGTCAATGGTAAGACTATCTTTCCATACACGTTAAATATGTGAACTTTTCCTGAACTTTTCCTTTTCTGATATTCTGACCAAAAGTAAAAACGCATTTTTCATTGTCCCAAACGTTCTACATGCCCGGCCCATCTCAGCCTTCTTAATTCGGCCGCCCTTGTAATATATGGTGTAGTTTACAAATTGCAAAATCAATCGTTATATTATACATCAGACTGTGTCCGTGTATTAATTTTTATGCCGTATGGGAAAGCGTATTTTGCGTTTTTATCTCAGCATCTGACCGAAGGGATAGAGGTTAAAGGTAACGTTGTCCCATGAGGGCATATGGGGGAGTGGAAGTGTAGTTTCACTCTTTCCTAAATTGGGCATCAGGTGGAGTTTAGTGGAAAACTCTCACACCGCGGGCCGCATTCCCTCCCTTGGAAGGAGCCCTCGGTACCCATTATACAGGAGACTGGGTGGGCCTCAGAGACCTTCTGGACGTTTTTGACAAAAAGAGGCAGGATAGTGAAGACAGCGCCACTCACACACACCGTCACCTTCCCCAATTAATGATGCTGTAAATATGCCACTGGAAAACTTCAAGAGGAAGGCGAAACCTTCCTTCGAAACGTCGGGAGCCAGTTTCGCAGCTACGCAGCGTCACAACCCCAAGAGAATGGAATTCACCCCCAACTATCTAATAACCTATTCAAACGAACGAATATGAACTGTAAGTATTTGTGAACAAATGGCTCCTCTAATATTAGTACCTGGGTGTGTGAAGAAGTAATCTAGGAACCTGTATTTATAAACAGTGTTGTGGCTGACTGGATTGGTCACACCTGGTATAGGAACTGCCTTCTGAAACGTAGTACTGAAGGATAGAAGTGATGTGAAGACAAGGAAAAAGACGTAAGACGCTACTGGGTGACCTTAAGTAAAAAGAGGTTACTGGAAATTAAAAGAGGAAACACTAAATCGCACTCTGTAGAGAACTCGCTTCGGAAGGGACTACGCTCCTGTCGTTAAGACAGACAAAAGAATGAGTTTATCACTGATTTGTTGTGCCCTTCTCATACTCGGATAACGCTATCATCTTCCTTCCATTTCAACCGCAGCTGCAGCCAGGTGACAATTGTAATGACAGGGTAGCTATTTAAGTCCAGTTCTCTTTGCGAATTCTAGTAGCTTCAAGAAATAAATGTCTACCATCTTCTATTGTTTATCTTAGTGATTAACAAACTTGATTCACACATTTTTTTGTTTTACAATAAGTTTATTTCATGTCTCTACATGTTTCGAGCACCATGTGCTAATCATCAGGAGGTCTATATTGCATTGCACAGCCTCTGGTATCATCACACCTACAGGCCTACAGGTGTGATGATACCAGAGGCTGTGCAATGCAATTTTGACCTCCTGATGATGAGCAAATGGTGCTCGAAACATGTAGAGGCATGAAATAAACTTATTGTAAAACAAAAAAAATTTGTGCATCAAGTTGGTTAATTACTAAGATAAATACACTGAGATCCACGATCAGCAAAACATCAAAATTTGACTTCTATCGATTTCAGCTCTACTGAATTTGTGTTCATATCTCAAATTCGCATCATAATTTCTGTTCAAAATCATCTTAAATTTTTGTCTGGGAGCATTGACAGTAAACATTAGTGTATCTTCCACAACTAGCGAATATAATGGGCCAAGATTTAGTCACCGTGGTAAAATTAAGAAAAGTGACTGTAAGCTTCTTCAGGACCATTTGTCCGTCCGTCCGTCTGCATGGAACAACTCGGCTCCCACTAAAAGAATTTTTATGAAATTTTGTATTTGAAGATTTTTTAAAATCTACCGAGAAATTTCAAGATTCTTTAAAATCTGACGAAAATAAGGTGTACTTTCCATGAAGACCTACGTACTTCTGTATAACCTTCTCTCTTAAATCTTTTTAGAACGAGAAATTTGTGTCAGACAGAAGTAGCAGAGAAACCAAACACATATTTTACGTTCACTATTTTTTTTTTTCGAAAATTGTAACTTTTGTGAGATAATATGGAAAAATATGGTACAGCCAGACAGAAAAATTATGACAAATATGGTGCTTGCGCTGTACACCCCAGATAACTAAGACAAGAACACAGACACAGGACCATAGTATTTAACCCCTTGGCCCTGGAGCTAGACATTTACAGTTTAGCACACCATTTATGTAAAATGTGAATATTTTATGAACCAAGAAGGGTAACGTTAGGAAATACACGACATTTTGTGGAGGAATAAACGAAGATGGTGAGAGAAAGTCTAAAAAAAAAATAAATATATTTGTTGACTAAATATATAAAAAGCGTACTCTGGGGAGTAGCGGTACGTCTGTCCTATATATAGGATGCATGGTGCCTAAAGGTTAATACTAATTATTTAATGTTTATTGCTTTTCCACGGCGTTAATGGTAAATAAAACACGTCTCAGTGTTATATTACAGTATACTGCCAGTCTGTTATTGCTGTATGCCCGTTAATGCCCTGAAAAAAATTTGTCAGTTATTCAAGCCACATTAGCTGCTTTTCCAGCAGTGAAACGTCTTTTGAATGAATAGTTTAAAAACGGGACATCAAGTGTGTTTAAACCCAGAGGCAAGCTTAATTTTAAAGATGTCAAAAGACAATCTTGAGACACAGCTTTGAAATTCTTTAAATGAATATTTACAGTCGCGTTCTACAGTGAAAATATGAAACCAGTTGCAGAGACACATAACGTAGCTAACAGCAGCAGGCATTTAACACGGACACCAATACAAAAATTGCAGGGTGTCTACAGGGTTTTTGAACTTTTACCTGCAATCTGATACATAAGATTAAAATTTCCTAATTTATTATGCTGTGTCGTTGGATAAACTCTTTAACTAAAGGCATGACGTAACATGCCAGAAGACGTGAATCTTTTCAGGATTGTTATGATGTAAGTATCTCGTATGGCCCATATGAAATTTGTTAGAATCCACTTTTTAATTGCAAAATGACATGTACGCTTGAAGTCCAAGTTCAGCCTTTGAGAATACTGTCTTCTGGAATGTAACACCACTTAGTGTGGTATACTTGCATCAAATGTTTGAAAGAACTTGCTCTCTCCATCCGAAGAAGAGAAGATCCCACTGACGTAAGCATAACATTCCTTTCAAGGATTTGCACCTATCATACTAGACTGGTCACATCCTACAAGAAGATAGGTGCGATACATTGACATGTAGAGCAAAGCGTAATAATAGCATAACACTGTCATAAGTTAGCTGTCATGATTGAACATGTGAATTTATTCATTGCCATAAACACAGCAGTTTGAGGGCAGGTTTCTTTCAAGTCGGAAGAACTAAGACGGAATGATTTAATGTACGATTAGGCAGTGTGTGTATAAATACATTATATATCTCTCACAATGAAGCTTCTTTTCGTCCCCAGCGAGTAAATTTGACCGACGTCTGGGTTTTGTGTGATGTGTCATTTGCCAGCAATTCTGTAACCAAAAATTTCGATGTATGAACCTGTCAACTTCAAGTGAGCTCAAGAGTCGGAAGGCCATCTGACCACAAAGTCGCTGTTCAAAAACAAATTTTCTCGTTCTGAGTATGAAAGCCACAGCACTTTTTGTGCAGTGTTTAATTAAAATATCCTTATGTCATCAGTATTCAGAAATTCAGCTACAATAACAAAATACTCGGTGGTTCATAGGTACTCGAGTCAGTTGTAGCCAACTCAAATTGCTTCTACTTAAAATAATTTCAGTAGTTAAAGATTCGTGACAATTGTGTTGGTATAGCACTAGGCTAGGAGCTGGACAACAAGCAGTCTCTATTTGATTTCAATAGAGAAATGTTCAGACTGGTTGAGAGGATAACCCAGTCACCTATTAATGAGCACCAAGGGATCTCTTCGTTTTCTGCGACGTTAATGCAGCTTTGGTTGGGATTTACCCACGTTTCGGTACAACTCAATGGCCCCCATTTTAAGGGTCTTGGCCCTTAAATATTGGAACTACAGGCTGTTCCGAAACGTCGGTAATTAACTACCAACAAACTCTGCGTACCATCCAAAAGGAGCGAAGACCCCATCCACACAGCGCTATAAGCCTGAAATCTCGGGTGCCTGGTGCTTTTCCTAATTGGAAAGCAGCCGCCCCAGAGAAAGTCTGTTATTTAATTCAATCTAATGCGTGGGGCTACACTTCCATTCCCTCACAATCCTTCATAGCGCGATGCTTAGTACAGTAAGGAAACTTTTACCTAGGAATGTTAAAACCCACCGCATGCAAAATTTATTTCCTCGCTACTAGGCTACTGACAATAAAAAGCACACCGCTTGCTCATTAATAACTAGCCTGTAGTAGATTCTATTGAGCGTGAATAATGTATCGTTGTCCAGTAACAAAGCAAGCAAAATGTCGCTAGCTTTTTGATAATTCTTTAAAAATTACTGTAGACATAGAGATTTATGTTAGTGGAAGCATGACTTCAGGTGTTGGCGCCATATTGCGAACACAATACGATATCTAATCCAGACAAATGTAATTACACGACCCCACAAGTTGGTAATGATTGAAAGGCAACTGCAAGAAACGTGGTCGTCTGCCGAAGTTCATCAAGTAGTTGAAATGGGCGGCAACATTATTTTCGACCTTCCGCGACCTCCAAAGCTGCAGGGAGTATGTTCCTCACAGCACACACACTGGCTATCTGAGCGGACATTAATTGGTCCGGTCATGTAAGTTTGTTTGTCACACGGGTGGTATAAATGGTTTAGGTGGACAATAGTCTGCGACACGTTAATGAAGCCCCACTGTTCACTGACTGTGGACACGTCCTAAGATTAACTGTTTACAGACATGTGATTTATTTGGTGATTTTTGAGGAGCTGTTCTTATATTGATAATTTATGAATTTTCTCGAGATACGGTGTTCTGGCGAGACATCTTACTTACATTTTAAGCACTTATGACTGCTAATAATCCACTTAGTTTGTACAATTCATCAGATATCGAGAGGGAACTACAAAAGGCAGAATCGAAGAGCAAATATCGAATATAAATGAGACAAAAATATACCCATAAAAGTTTTTAAGAAAAGCAAAGTGAAAGAAGAGCAACTTGGCAGACTTAGGCAAAAAGGGAAGAATGATATTTAAGAAACGTTGAGTGAGTGTATGGAATGCATTCATCTGGCACATGATAAGGGCTAGTGGCGGGCTTATGTGAATACGGTAATGAACGTCCGCCTGTAACAAGAAGCGTGGAAATTCTTGTGTAGTTGAAAGACAGGTAGCTTCTCCAGGCGCACTCTGTTCGATTGCAGTAGCTAATAGCTACTCTGGGTTCGAATATTCTGAGTTCGAATCCCAGAAAGCCTTCCAACAAAGTTGTCAATTTTGTTGTTCTGTGTATTGTCCTTGTGTAAATGTGTACTGCACTACTGCCACCGGATGTCAACCCAACTGCAATTAACAAATATATCAATATCAATAGCTACTAGTAAGGAGGGTCCTGTGATTTAAATGACGTAAGCTAAGAAACGCACTTCAAATTCCTCAAAATATTCAGTATTAGAGCTGTGCTTTGCAGCCAGACTAAATTTGACCTATCTTACACTCTAATGTCGGAGTCTGAAAATCTTTAAAGTATGTCTGTTGGAATGCTTACGGCTTAAACTGACAGTAAGAAATTCTGCTTGTTGGTCACACAGTACCTTTGTGAACCGTATGACGCTCAAGGCAGATTATTACCTCAAACACCAGTAACTGATTCATATTTGCAAAACAGACTAAGTTTGTTGTCCGTGAGATAGGAAATGAAATGTTACATATTGCAACTCACAACACCTCGTAACCTTACAACGTTTCACTTTTCATATCACACCACGAATGTATTTGCAATATTCCTTCCAGTGTTTACACAATACTAGCTGAAGTTTCTCGCCATATTAGCAAAGAAATTTGCAGAAGACCACAACATTCCTTATTCTTCTCGTTATCTTCGAAACAACGTTCCATTCTTTGCTTATTTCTCCCTATCGTTACCATAACCCGGAAGCTCTCTCTGAACCTACTGCGTCTCTTATACAATGGCTACCGGGTACCTTCCCCGGTGTAAAGTGGACAGGGCGTGGCGCTAATTACCCTCCCCATCTAACACCGAGGTTAAAGAAAGCGTACAGCTCTAGCTCTACTCCCCTCTGGGTCACCTTGACCTGTTCTAGGGTGAAATTTACGTTTAAATCTGTGGTCTCTGTCACTGGAGGTTTCCGGAATCCTATAGCCAACGAAAGGTTAAATCTTTCAGGGTACGATTATCTGATTTTGTATTATATGTTCCATGAACAACTGTTCTTAGCCTTAAGTAGTTATTCAAACAGAACACTGTCTGTCGTACTTTATACCTGATTCTAAACTGTCTTTTCGTCTTCAGCGATTACCTCACACAGAACACTCTGTCATAACTTGGGTGTGATTTAGGGCATTCCTCATTCCACGGTCAAAAAGCCTCTTGGTTCGACCCCGTATATGAGGACAGATTTGGATTATATTTGCTGTAACACATAATTTGCCCAATTGCCCTTGTCTTGATTTTCGGATGATGTGTGGCTGACATAGGCACATAGACGTTGCTAGTACACGCACATACGCGCAGACGCCTTCCTTTTTATACAACTTCCCGCCTGTGAAGCAGCATGGCGACATTAGCTAATAAGTGTAGAGTAAACTCAGGCATGACATAACAAATTCGTAAAGTGGCTAGTCGGAGACTTTGATGAGTGTCCGTGTATGTTCTGCAGCTACTGAAGAGACTTACCACGTTTAAACTTTCTGATGGTGGCGCGGATAAAAGCAACGTTGAAGAAACCAATGTCATTATTTACTTCTACCTACATGTCTGTAAATAATTATTACATGTTCCAACCAGAGAAAACAGGTAGCAGTTTTACAACTTGTTCCCATTAATCATTGCTCTTCGTTTAAGCAATATTTTATATGAGGTACGCACATAAGATACAGTGGAATGGTTCCACGAAATATATCGGTGCGTGTTGGGACTGTGGGGGACACACCTCTCAATTAATCCCTCTCGAATTTCTTGCAGCAAAGTCATTTTTCCTTACTTTCCCCTGGAGGTCCAGAGAGCTACGTCTCTCAAGTCCATTGCTTCACGGTCACGAATGATGGCGAATGGAGATGTTGCCTCCATGTCCCATATTTCATGGGTCAAGAAGGAACCGAGCGTCGGACAGTTCGACTAGGGAGTGGCTATTGCCTTCTGGCATTTACAGTGTTCCTTGCTTCTTTTTATATCTCCCTCACCCGAACTGCGCTACGTGGCTTGTTAAATCAATGGGGCGATATGTCATGGCTTACATAAATATGCAACAACTAGAGAGGGAGCTAGGGAGTACACTGCGTGTAGTGAAGATATTCTCTAGCAAGGACAAATTGCGGATCCTGAGAGGGAAGTACAGAAGAATTGTGTACAAGAATTCATCCCAGCATCTACGGTAGAAGGGCCTAAGTCACCGTTTCTTAAGGTTCAGAAAGTTAAATTAGATTGATTTAATTATTTCAAATAGCTCAGATTTTCATACTCAAGTTCTCACAGGGAATAAGTCTTTGTGGAGACTCTAAAACAACAACGTCAAAAACATATAGCTCTTACGCTACAAGGTTCTGATGATAACCTAACTTCCAACTCAATGGACACAGTTTTCACCCAGCTGAAGGGTTCGGAGTATAACTCTGACCACTGAGTTTCATCTAGTGACAAATGTTAAAGAAATATTGCAGGTACATATTCTGGAGAAGAACAGTTTATTTCTGGCATTTGTCTCAATTTGTTTATAGATTTTGTGTATTGTAGACACTGAAAACGGCAAACAAAAGCAAGCATGAGCGTCTTCGTATAAAATAAACATTTTCAAAACAAAAGTGAAAACTTTGGAATTAAATAAGTCCGTGTGAGTTAAGGAAAGGGAAAGTCTTCTTCAAAATTATTTAATTTTTTCATGGTAAAAAGTAAGCCAATAAATCAGCATACATTTTTAAACTTTGAATTATATCGGTTCTTATACAAATAATGTGGGGATTTTTTAAATTTGAAGAAATAAAGGTCCGATAAAATTTAAAAAATCACATCGTTTTTATTTATTCCGTTTTTTGAACTTCTTTAAACTTTGTTCCTATACTCTCCATATCAAGAATTCGGTACTTTAAACTCTCGAGAACAAAGGTAAGAACATTTAACCAAATAACAGAGCACAACGTATACAACAGATATGAAATTTATTCTGACAGAATTCATTCTCAAGTCACCCATTAAACCTACCAAGAGGAAACAAGATTTGTTGATGACCATATTAATTTGAAAGTGAATGGTTTATCGCAGTCCTGATCCATGGAGGAAGCAAGACAACTTAAAAACGAAACTAAAATATTGCATGGGAGAAGACATAGTACAAAGCAGTGAAAATACCAAGGAAAATACTAAAAAAATATGGCCGACTAGAAGTGGGTGAGAGTGAAGAAACCAAACAAAAATGGAAGAGGTTAAGAAGGGAAAGAAGGAAAACGTTATAAAAATTTGTAAGGTGAAAATAAAGAAACTAAACATAAAAGCTGACAATGGTGATAAAAGTTGATTTACAGTTATAGAATTTCGATAAAGGGACATAAAATATAACACAACATTTAGCTATTTTAAGATGACAAAAAGTGGGCTGTACGTGTGGGGCTATTGTACAGTTATTTGAGATAATTTTAGTTGTTGTTTTTGACCTCTATATGTGTGGGAAATAAAGCTCTATAGCTGAGAAATTTGGACAGGAATACTCCTTACTTACTTCACGGTGCAGAGTCCTTCTTGAGAAGCTAACTGATTTGCAGCTAGTCAAGAAATTCCCCGCATTTCACGGAACCCGAAGGTTCATTACCGCA
>Ga0123357_10011102_pt1 | contig 11524 bp, 11 predicted proteins | sample TergutEmb28metaG_FD_89873 | JGI IMG/M metagenome (GOLD analysis project Ga0123357, IMG submission 89873) | Embiratermes neotenicus P4 segment gut microbial communities from Petit-Saut dam, French Guiana - Emb289 P4 | ecosystem: Host-associated > Arthropoda: Insects > Digestive system > Gut ...
CACAGGATATAGAACATGTCAGTATAAAAATATACAAGTGTGTACAATTTATCAATAATAAGCAAGAGATGTCCTACAATAACAAGGTTTAGTATCCTATCCTGAGCTGTATCCTATAATAAACAGGTTGCCTACAATAACACTGTATTCTATGATAATATGGTTTTCTACATTAACAAAATTTCATACATGTAACCCGCTGTTGTCCAGCAGGAGTCATACAAGTTACACGCAGCATCACCGTTACAATGACAGGTGATTAGTACTATTTAGGAAATTGATACGTATTTATTCTGACAACCATATAAAGCACACAAATACACACTGTGAGCAAAATGCAAGGTTTCCTGAATGCTGACGCTGCTGGTATGTATGGTTGCCACTGTGCTTTGAGTAATGCAGCGCATAGAGTTGCTTGTTTCTGAACATGAATGATTATTTTGCTGGACAGACAAAGACACTCTTCTTACGTGGATCTGTAAACAATCCTTTGGCAAACATTTCTTCCCATTTGCTCCCATACGGATATTCATAAGCCTCAGCTGATTCCTGTTTCATCACTGTACTGTAACCAGGCATCTGCAACAAATACAAAGTTGTCCATCTTCACCTGACTGTTGTTTCTAACAGTATTCGCAGATACCATTCAAGGATGGGAAAGTGTGGACTGGATTCATCTGGCTCTGGATGGGGACCAGTGTTGAGTTCTTGTAAACACATTAATGAACATTCATGTAAAATGTGTGGAATTTCTTGACTAGCTGAGTACCCATGGGAAACAGGAATAGTGTAGTCTGTATAGTGATATGTAATAAGAACCAACAAAATGCACACCTTTTTCATTAATGATTTAATTTAATTATATTGTCTTTGACATGTTTCGAACAACCAAGTGTTCTTTGTCAGGAAGACTAGTGCGTGCCGTTTTATGGTATTTTTCCATTCCTGTACAAGTCTTCTTGAGGATGAACATTTGGTTGTTTGAAACATGTCAAAGACAATATAAGTAAATTGAATCATTAACGAAAAAAGTGTGCATTTTGTTGGTTTTTATATGTACAGGGGTGCTGATAAATCTTTAGCCCGACCAGGAAGGAAACAAGCTAATATTTCTGTCAGAATGGCGTGAATTTCCTTCGGCACCTTGCCTTGCAAGAAAAAAAAAAACTTTATGACAGTTTGCGTCTCAATGTTGTTGAAATCGTGCGCGTCCCTGACATGCTTCTGAGCTTGTTTCCTTCCTGGTCGGGCTAAGGACTTATCAGCACCCCGGTATATCGCAATGCAAGGTTCAAGAAACGTAAAGTCTGTATAGTGACTTTTTGGGGCAAGGGTTAATACTATACACTTTATCCTGTAACATGCCCCACATGTAAAATTCATGTGTGTTCAGATCTGGTGAATAAGGAAGCCACATTCTCCTGCTTATTATTCTGTCACCAAAAACACTCTACGAATAACACACGCAATTGTTTGCCGTGTGAGCAGTTGCATTGTCTCTTGTAAATGAATAGGTGTTCAAAAATGTTGTCAGAATGTGTGTCACATATCAGTGTAAATAATCAATGTCGCTGTCAATGCAGACCACACACCAACCATGTCACATTGTGGCACTTCATGTGTCAACATGAGATTTTCTGCAGACCAGTAGCTGTTTTTCTGAGCGTTCACACGTCTGCTATGGTGACACCAAGCTTCATCACTAAACAGAATGAGGGTGGGGTCTGTTTCTTCAGCATGGACCCCATGAAGGTCCCAGATCACAAAACTCAGTCACACTTTATGATCTGTGTCATGGAGTTTGTGTTCACACAGTCAATGGTCAAGTAGTTCCCTTGTAGTATACAGATGCAAGTACAGTATTGTGACTCATGACACATACAAACCTGACAATCTCTCACCAATAACATGTGTGGGCAAGCCAATAAGTGGCGCAAGATTTATACAAAAAGCAGAATTATAATGGGAAGTGACTTGTGATATCTGTGAGTGAAAATACTGTCCCTATATAACAGGTCTCAATAGATCTAATATTGGAAAGGTTAAGGACAATTTTGATTGCATTGTTTGCTTGTAGAAGCAAAGAAATACGTGCATAAGAAAACATGGAGGTGCATGATGATGTCTGCTAAAGTGCAATATTCAGCGTGTACTTGATGTGTGTAACTCTGTGCAGTACTGAGTGTGTAACTTGACTATAACTGCATAACTGTGCAATATTTAGAGTTTCCACTTAACTACAATTGCATAACTCCATGAACATTCAATGCAAACTTGGCTACATCTGTGTAACTCCATGCTGTCTTCAGTGAATGCTTGACTACAAGTGTGTAATTTTGCAGTATTCAATACAGTCATGCATCGCTTAATGATGGGGATATGTTCTGGGAAATGATTCGTTAGGCGATTTCATCATTGTGCGAATATCATAGAGTGTACGTACACAAACCTAGATAGTGTAGTCTACTACACACCTAGGCTATATGGTGTAGCCTATTGCTCCTAAGCTACAAACCTGCACAGCATGTTACTATACTGAATACTGTAGGCAATTGTAACACAATGGTAAGTATTATAATATATTATAATATTATGGTACCACCGTCATATATGTGGTCCGATGTTGACTGAAACATCATTATATGGCACGTGACTCTACATACTTAAGTATAACTCTGTAACACCATGTGATATTCATTATATACTTAAATGTCATTGCATACCCCACTCTACCTCATAACTCCAGGATCTGATGTTAAAATTACCTTAGGAGCAATGTAGTGGGCACGTACAACATTTATTGGGTTCTCAAAATGCTCATGTTGCTGGTCTGTGAACTCGATCATTCTATCCTCTGTTGTGCCAGTCAGACAAATGTAGTCGAATATTTGGAGGTGCTGCACCATTTCACATAGACCCACTCCACCCGCGTGAGGACAAACGGGCACTGAAATGGATAGTGACATAGGTTTCAAATTGTCATCTCTGCTGTGCTTGTCTATAACACAGCAGCAACAGCAGTGAATGGTATGGTCAAAAGCCTGTGAACATTTTCAATAGCAGTTATACACTACAATACTTTGCAAGACTTGAGGCCTACAGGCTTAGTGGAAGTGATGATAGTGTGTCAGTGCTTTATCCTTAGAACTTTCCACAGGCTTACCAGAAGTGTTTAGTATCATAGTGTCTGATGTGCAGATTTTATAACCGATACAAACCTCCAAGTTTTTTGGCAATAAAGTAGACAGAAAGGACCTCATTGACTCCCCCAATACGACATGAGTCAATTTGGCAATATTGCATTGCATTTGCCTGAAGGAACTGCTTAAACATGACACGATTGCAACACATTTCTCCTGTAGCTACTCCAATTCCCAATGGCTTCAGTGCCTGCAATGTAGTGGAAATAGATCTCAGAATCATAAATCAATAATCAATGATTAGTAAGCAATGACAGAATGAACGATAATTATATGTGTTTCTGGCAATATTGCCTGGTGGTTTAACTTTATCGGCATTCTTGACAAAGTCAAAAAGGACTCCTTATGTAGACATCACATCTGTTGCTCTGCTCTCAAGCTAGAATATGTGCCTAAACTGTTGCACCATTTGTTTTAATTTATCTTGGAATTCTGATTTTCACCCACATTTAATGGGCTGGGTAGCATAGTCAGTATAGCTACTGGCTATGGGCTGGATGGTCCGGAGATTGAATCCAGGTAGGGATGAGATTTCCCGCACCTGTCCAGACTGGCCCTTGGGCCCACCCAGCCTCCTGTACAATGGGTACCAGGTCTTTTCTGGGGATAAAGAGCAGCCAGGGCGTGACGCTGACCCCTCATCCCCTTCTAGTGCTGTAGTGCAGAAAATGTAGAGCTATACCTCTACTCCCCCTATGGGCCGTATGGCTTGTACAGAACCTCAGTACCTGTACAAGGGTGCACTTTACCTCTTTTTTTACCTTACCCACATTTAACTAGTAATGCCCACTTTACTTAAGGCCATAAATAAACACATCACAAATAAGCTTATTAAACTGCAAAAAAAAAATTTGGGAATTTGTATATTACATTATGGAGTGCAGCCTTCACTTATCTTGTTTTACTTCTATCCACATTTTGTAGGTTTACCTTAGAGATGGTTGCATGACCCAAAATATCATCTGGAGAGGTTGGCTCTTCTATCCATAATGGTTTGAATTCTGCCAGCTGCTTCATCCATTCTATAGCTTGCTCAATATCCCACACCTGGTTAGCATCTACCATCTGTTCACAGACATGAGAATCACTTCAGTCTTATTCAAGCAAGTTATATGAGTTTCCAGTACAAAATCTGTAAGGTAATGAAGGAAACAGAATTGAGATTCCATTCTGAAGCATTCAGACAATGGTCTGTTGTGCTTAGGATTACTGGGTATCTGGAATAGGCCATGATCTAGTATTTGCAAGGGAATGCTCTCTTAAATGACCAAACTGAATAGGGCCAGTTATGCTGGGAATATTAGGTGATGGAGGAAATTTAGAAAACCAGTAACCCTAAGATTTGAGAATGCATATAACTCTGTAGATTGTGTATTCCTCATGCATCTTTGTACCCTAAATGCTGCTGAAGAAACTTAAGCAATTGTTAGAAGTATAAGAATTCTATTCATTTAGATGGCTTCACCTTACTCTCAGTCACCATCCCAAATATGACCATTCCATTTATGTTAATGTAATAATGCATTAATTGGTTATGATGCTGTGTTGAAACATACAGTTTTTTCCCAGATATTAAGATGATTTGTAGGTGTGCCACATATGTCATTTGTACAGACAGTTTTAATTCCTATATCAAAATAAGAAAAGTCTGTACATAAAAATTTAGTTAAAGTACAATCATATTGTGTCCTTAGGTTTTTGCAGACTAAATCTAATGATAACTTCAGCTTTTGGGGTTTATGTTGAAAGGATACCACTAGAGTGACAGTTCACATCAAAATACCAGCTACAACACATGACATGATTAGACCCCCAAAATTATGTAACATACTTGACTGTTACATTGAAATTAAGCATTTGTGGTAATTACTTATATCTTACCAAGTACATTAATATGCTAAGGAAAGCTGCATAATATAATAGTGTGTACCAGCTTATTGTCCCAACCGATGACCTCTCGTACCATTGCACATCTTCGACGATCATCTTCCACATTTTGGCCCACCTTCAACTTAAAGGCTGTAAAGCCATTGGCAAGATACTCAGAACACAAAGTTTTCACTTTATCATTCGAGTATCCCAGCCATCCTGTAAAATGACACAATACCCTCTCTTACAGAATCCATAGTTTATTGGATAAATATTGTTGGTCATTTCCCACCACTTTTCCAATTTGCCGTGAATCAAGATCCACATGTGGTTAAGTACATTGTGGTTCGTATTACACTTTCAGTTGCATTTTGTTTGTTTAAAGAAGATGATGCAGTTTTTTAATTCAGTGTATTACAGCCAATACCAGTAATAGGTTCTTACCATATATAAAGAAGTTGCTGGAAAGAGTTTCTTTCAAATTCCAGTCACTTGCAACATCAAACAAACACACTGTTTATTTCATTTCAGAGTTCTGGTGGTGAAAATGAAGGAACTACAGCCTGAATATTTTCTTTTGGATAACATGGTTTTAGATCTGGTGACTGGGGAGGGCTACAATCCCTGTTTTTTGTTCATTCTGTCACCAGAAACATTCTAAATAAATAACAGAATTGTTCACTTTTCACTGTCAGGCCAAAAAGAGTCATGAGTTCTGTTGTAATCTATGAATATACTTAACCTTTTGGCACCGGAATTATTTTTTTACATTTTAGCACATTCTGTATATAAAGTGTGAATAAAACAGGAACCAAATATGTTAGAATTATGAAACAAACTTCATTTTGAAGAGAAAAAAATGGAGAGTATATGCCATGTTTAAAATATTCAATACCTGTATTTGTTGAATAAATATATAAATTGCAACATTTAGAGGTTAGCGGTGTGGTACGACCACTATAGGGGTTGTTAGTCGTCAAAGGGTTAAGCACAAAAAACTTGTAATTAACTCAGAACAGTAATTTCCATGGTAGTAATTACAATAAAACTAAGACTAGGAAAGGCCTAAAAAATAAAAATTTATTTTTACCAAGAAGGATGTACTGAAGAACTTGCAAGCCCCTGTTTTTGGAAAACTGGTTGAATATTAAAAATAAAATTCACTTACCAAACCAAAATTTCAGTTTGTGATTTCTTTTTTTATTTCAGTTTTAGGTGTTCATAAGTATTTCCACATTTTTTATTTTTAATTTATTAGTATCTTACACTGATAATACCTGATCCTATGTGCTTACATACAGGTAGTAAAGTACATAGGTTGTCCAGCAAACGAGAATAGTTCTTTTAATCAGATGCACCTAGTGAAGTACTGCATACTTCCCCACCCTTCCATCTGAGCATGAAGACTAAGCCTTTTGTGTCATTTTTGGAATACCATACAGTGAAATGCAACTATGTAGTCAAACTGAGCTCTCAGCCCTGTCACTTTTTGTTCTCAGCAGCTCTCAGACCTAGACTTCGCCATCAGTATGAAGTCAGTATGATGGCCACTTGACCTTTAACCCTTATACTGCTAACATGGAGTATATGGTGAGCTTCTAATAATGCCAGCAAATGGCAGATGGGATTTAAGTTGGCATTTAAAGTGTTAAATGTACACCTCCATAAACTTTTAATTTCTGTCATTTTGAACCTGCCACAAGCTATACCTAACAACCATGCTTCCACCCATTCATGTCTCCTCCCACCACATGAGCATTATATTTGTCTCATTAGGTACTTTAAGAACAGACTTGAGATGAACTACATCATTATTTCTGTAGGAGAGTACCAGTATTGTCTAACTGCCTGAATTGCACAGCTGTATATGTTTAAAATTCATGGGGCTGAACATTTATATGTGATGGCCACATCTTTAAATCGAAAGTGCATAGAATGACTGCTCTCAACATAGCTGAGACATGTGCCTGCCACCAGACCCTTCTCTTAGACTAGCTGCCTACCACAAAATCTTTTTTTTTTTCTGCACTGACCCCTGAGTTCTGTATAAGCACTGCTACAGTGTAACTGAAATTATCCTGTCATTCAGCAAATATAAAACGTTGCATCTTCTTTCTGCAGTTCAAGCCACTCAGTTGTTCTGTGCTAGGTCATGTAGGTCTATCCATTAATGAAGTTGCTGTAACTAGCTTTCTGACCAGAATGGTGAGAAGCAATTCTAACATGCTTCTGTACTGGACAGTTTTGCCCGACACATGGCTGCCTATTGCACAGTGAACAAAAATCTGTTGTGTTTCTTGGGATGTTCCAATTCTCATACACTGTTGACTGTATAACACTGCATGTCAGTACTTTATCATTCATTAGATTGTAGGGACACTTTCTTCCATGCCTACAACAAGTTGTCCAGTTTTGCAGCACTTTGTCTTATACTGGACATACCACAGCTATAGACACTAGAGTTATTAGAAACAACGTCATCATTTTAAGACTTCCTGTATCTCAACATGTTTTTTAACATTTATTGTTTGCCTTGGATTTGAAAGTTTTTATAGTAGACAGTTTTCTATACAACACATTACATCGGCCACAGCCACAAACAGCTATTAGAGTTGACCCATCCAGTGCCAAAGTTTTGAATGAGTGGAGCTATACCTCTACTCCTCCTATATGCTTTCATGCCATGGACAGTGAAACTTTATCTGGCCTTCCACTGCCACTACTACTACCACCACAACTAATAGTAGTAGTAGTAGTGTTGGTGGTAGTAGCTGTAGTAGTAGTGGTGGTGGTGGTGGTGGTGGTGGTAGTAGTAGTAGTAGTAGTAGTAGTAGTAGTACACTTACGGTGGATTACGTTAAACAGACAAATGCAGAAATATAACAGTTACATATTATATCATGATTACCAGCTTGGGTTGTGTAGGCTGGATATCCAACTCTCTTCATTTGCTCTTCTCGTTCCTCCTTGCCAGGCTGCATTTCTTTTAACATTGCAATGGCTTCCTCCTTTGTTACCACATCAGAACTGAAATAAACTCCAGTATTATTTCATTTTGTGACATCACATTCATTTCTGATATGATGCAGGTAGGAACCTTCAAGGATTGTGAGGGAAGTCTTTTCAGAAGACTACGCGAGACTTCAGTTTCTAATGGCAGTGTGCAATAGTGTCACATTCTTCTAGGACTTTATACCAAAGTGTTTGATAGATATATACTGATGTTACAGAGAAATCTGCTACCTCCATCTTATACAATGAAGACGGAAGCAGCAGTTTCATCCAATGCCTATCTACAACATGGTGCCTCATCCAAATAATACTTAACCTTTTTAAGAACTGTGTTCGCAGGGCGAACACATGCAGGAAACAACTAGTAAAAATTAATCTTGTATAGTTAGGCAAAAAAAAGGAAATTTAATGCATTTTGAAGACATGCTGCATAATCTATGTTTTATTTCCCACAAAAGTCTGTTTTTTTTATAATGTTATCTTTTTCTGTTCAAATAATACTCAAGAGTTTTGCATAAAGCATGCACTCAAATTTTAATATCCACCTTGGCAGAATAAAGGTTAATAGTAACCCTTTAAATGCCGAGTTAAATCCCATCTGCCCTTTGCTAGCATTGTTCGTAGCTCACCATATTCTCCACATTAGCAGGTAAAGGGTTAAAATAACAGCCTATTTCGCATTCTCACAACCTGCTTCCCTAAGTCTTTTGTATGCCTGTGTCTCCCAAATGGCTTTTTTCTGTGACATTTAAACTGAAGTTTTGTATACATTTCTAGATTCCACTTATCTATTAATTATTGAAGAAGGAGAGGTTGTATAATTGACATGTAACAAAGGCTACATGGATGATAACAGAGGTAAACTCCTGCACATCGACAAAAATTGAAAAGCAATGCTACACGTGATTCGTGAATGCTAAGTGATTATGGAAAGATACATCCTGCCTCAGATGTCATCTAAGAAAAATTGGTTATAAAGCAGTAAGATGAATAGGGTACATACCAAAATATAGCCAGGGAAGTGAATACTTGGGCACTGGTGGTCACTTACATATATCTGAAGTCGATTGTAGAAACTAGCTGCTCTGGTTCCATGTCCACCAAAAGCTTCCACAAAGGTTTCTGTTGCACCCGAGCCCACAGGTCCCACAATGCATTTATAATAGCTGCAGTGGCAAGATGAGTGACCCCTTTCTCAGGACCCACCTGAGTAATTGAAAGTTTAAAAATGTCTAAGAAACATAATAAAAGGTAAAGTTTTCCCATTACAGGCCCGGTGTGGCCCAGAGGGTGGGTAGAGTTACAGCTCTACTCTTCCATGACCACGGCACTAGAAGGGGGTGAGTGGTCAGCAGCCTGCCCCGGTCACACTTTTCCCTAGGAAAGACCCGGTACCCGTTTTAAAAGAAATATAATAACATTTTGTGGCAACATGAGTGACTGCCTTGTCAGGTCTCAAATCAGAAAATGAAATTGTAAATAACTTCAGCACTGAAGAATAAAAACCAACTAGATGCCACTTATTATTTTATTGCACTTCTTGTAGGCTCAACATGTTTCAGGCACTACTATGCCCATCATCAGGAGCTCGCAACTATAATGTTGATTACCACATTGGTCATTTCGTTCTTGGTTTGCTGTAGGTTAGAGGTTAGGTGCAGTTAGGCTGGAACCTCCAACCTACAGCAAACGAAAAACGAAACAACCTATGTGGTAATCAACATTATAGTCACGAGCTCCTGATGATGGGCATAGTAGTGCCCAAAACATGTTCAGCCTATAAGAAGTACAATAAAACAATAAGTGGCATCTAGATGGTTCTTATTCTTCAGTTATCACAATGATGCATGGTCCAACAAACATCAAACTTCAGCACTGTTGTAGCATAATTAATTTTGTTTTAGTCATTGGTACTGTTGGCTTTGCTGGGTTTATTCTTATGTCTGGACATGTAATATTCTTGTCAGTACCAAGTACAGACTTTCCAGACATTGAAAGTTTAAATTGTAAGAGCCAGTGAACAGTAAGCAATGCAATTAAAGTGAGCATTAGTGCCATGCAGAGATAAAACAGCCATTTGAAACAATAAAAAATGTAGGCTCTTTGGACAGCACAGAGGTCCTTGAATGTTGGTAGTTCTCATTTTCTCCTAATACTAGATAGATTATGATGGAATGGAAAGGCAACTTTGGAACTACTATTGCTCTTGTGAACAAGTTAATAAACCGTCAGGTTACATAAAATATGGGGAATCTCTTGAGTATCTGACTGATTCTTAGTGCCCCAAGAATTACTGTAACTCCATGAAATTTGTTAATTATGTATGGATTAAAAATTCATGTAAGTTCAAACATTTATATTGCAAAACACATATTATCACTATTTCCACAAACACACACATACATATACATATTGTTCAGTTTGATTTGGGATGAGGGCATTCCTGGGCTCCGACTCAGTGCACCTCAAGCATTTACGAATGCCCATGCTGTGAAAGCATATAGGGAAGTAGAGGTATGGCTCCACTCATTCTTAACATCGGCACTAGATGGAGGTTAACTTCATGCTGCAGCCGCTTTACCAGTGGGAAATAGCCCCGGTACCTATTGAATGGGAAGTTGAGTGAGCCCCAGGGTCATTCTGGACGTTTTGGAGAAAAGCAGAATCTCCTGCTCCTACCGGCATTTGAAACCCAACCGTCCAGCCCGTCACTAGTCGCTATTCCAACTGAGCTACTCCAGTGCCTTTTGTAAGGATGTGTCAGCATGGAGCTCCTGCATTCACATATCTAGTAGAATCACTCGTGTTTTTTACAGGATCGTAATAATAATAATCATATTGCCATTCCATTACCAAGTATCTGTGATGAAAATTGAGTTCTGTCTTACCCATCGTAACTGTGATTCATTGGTAAGTCTTCTCCAGAAGCCAGCAAAGTCACTGAAAATGTGACCTGCATCCTGACCAACTACAAACGGTGCCAGAGACTTGACAGCAGTAACAACTGAATAAAATACACCAAAATTGCATGTTGAATAAATGCAACGTGAATATATTACTTAACAACATACATCTATAAATAAACCTTTAACACACTTTTTTTATCTCAGTAATTAACCAACTTGATGTACAAAATTTTTGTTTTACAATAAGTTTATTTCATGCCTCTACATGTTTCGAGCACGTGCATTACACAGCCTCTGGTATCATCACACCTATCAGGTGTGATGATACCAGAGGCTGTGTAATGCAATTTTAACCTCCTGATGATGAGCACATGTGCTCGAAACATGTAGAGGCATGAAATAAACTTCGAGCACATGTTTAGTTTAGTTTAGTTTATTTGTTCATCCATTCAGTCACACATGTAACATTGGACACGTCAATTATAATTTACAATTTACAACACAACTTACAATATATGGACATCCACACAATACAAC
>Ga0123357_10011103_pt1 | contig 11523 bp, 9 predicted proteins | sample TergutEmb28metaG_FD_89873 | JGI IMG/M metagenome (GOLD analysis project Ga0123357, IMG submission 89873) | Embiratermes neotenicus P4 segment gut microbial communities from Petit-Saut dam, French Guiana - Emb289 P4 | ecosystem: Host-associated > Arthropoda: Insects > Digestive system > Gut ...
GGGAGGCTGTTCCTGATAAGAAAACGATTTACCATTGGGTATCAAACTTTAGACAAACAGGACAAACTTTGGAAGCTCTGAAGGAGGCGATACGACAGGAAGTTGCTGCCATTACACTTGAAATGATTCTCAAGGTCATGGACAACTACCGAGAAAGGCTACATCACTCTATCAATATTCAAGGCCGCCACTTGAGTAATGTTTTGTTCAAAAGACAATGATACAAAACGGCATTCTGTGTTCTTTCCAGAAATAGACAAATATGTTCTGTATCTTCTTTGGTTTTGAATTTATTCGCTTCTCAAATAGGGGCGTTTTTCTGCCGCATCCTGTATATGCTTAATGGCCTATCTACCTATATGTATCATCTAACTCTCGATCCATCCACCTACCTATCTGTCTATCCATCAATCAATCTTTTTCATCCCTCCATTCATTAATGTCAAAGCACAAATATCTCACCATTATAACATAGCAAGCAAGATTACGTTTCTGAATGTTCTAATTTTTTATTTTTTTGATAGCGGGATGGGAAAACGAAATACTGTGCACGGAACGGAGGTAGACATTTCTTCAGTTCAGTCTGTTTTTAATACATTCACGATCGCAATCTTAATGTATTAAGTTTCCTCTAAAATATTTGCATTCGTCCCGAAGTTCCAAGGACATATTACATATCTTCACGTTTTGAATTTTCCTGGAAATTCAGTAAGAAAATAATTAATAATTGTATGCATTATAATTATTAATATGATATATTAATTAATATAGAATTTATGCTATTAAATCTGCACATGTTTTCAACATAATACTGCGTTTTAAATAACGGAAAATCTATTTTTAAGTACTGTATTTTTTTTTGCCACCTCCAGCCATAAATTCTTATACCTCTGCCGCTTTAGATAAGATAAGTCCTTCTGATCCAGTATGCTCTTTCCTACCTTGCAAAGAGTTGGAATTATTTTCCCACAATTCATACCTTTTCGTACTAATTGATTCCAGGATAAAATTCTCAGCACGATTCCATGCGGATTCGTCAGTAATCACCACATGCAAAGTGACCAGTCCGACAGCATTTCACACGTCTGTATCATTCACAAGAAATTTCGAGTATTCGTCCGAACAAGAATTACATAAATCTGGATCTTGGGTGACGGAGCCAAGTACCAATGGCGCAAGCTACGTACGGCAGCCGTAGTAATTAATACGGACGTTACATACGGCACGGGGTCTATTGCATCAGCGATGTGACAGATTACAGGCTGCTAAATAGGTTGCACCATTTCTGAGGGACCCTTTTTCTCGCTCATCGACATTGTAGAAAGGTGGATACAGGAAGATGGTTTATCTGAAACGTAGTTACAAGTCTACCAAATAGATGAGGTCACTCGTAGCCACTGCCTCCACTACGTGCAGTCTTCTTTAGATGCAACATCCCCGTTGTGTTTTATGCAAATTAGTAGGGGGTAGATACGGCAAAACACAGCTGTCTTTGTATCTGTTTTATGAGGCTGACGACATGTTTCGGCCACTGTGAGCCATCTTCAGGTCGCAAAAATGTATAATGAGGAAAATTATGCAGTGTAAGATCATTAGTTGTGGTACATATTGTGAACTGTCAACGAGATATCGTTGTCATCAGTTCAATACAGACAAACCGCATGACAACGAGATCTCGTTGACAGTTCACAATATGTACCACAACTAATGATCTTACTCTGTGCAGTTTTTCCTCATTATACATTTTTGTGACCTGAGTATGGCCCACAGTGGACGAAACATGTCGTCAGCCTAATAAAACAGATACAAAGACAGCTGTGTTTTGCCGTACCTACCCCATCCTAACGTACCGTCTTGCATGCATGATACACCAACGGTCTTACCAGTGTAGCAGTACTCACCCAGGATGTCAGACTGGGGCAGCCATTTATCGAACTTCACGTTGCTCAGCTTTCCTGGCGAAGTGTCACTCTCCCACTTCCACAATACCCGCTGCTTAAGCTTCGAGAACGCTCCCAGAAAGGCATTCCTTTTGGACTCAGGCATTAAATAGCCCTTCAGATTCGAGCCCATACTGAAGTAGATAACACCGTCTGGAGCTTCATCAAGGTATTTTTGCAAATCCTGGTGCGAAACAATTATCCTCAACCAACTGGTGTTTGCACTACTTGGAAAATATGTATTACATCGCACTTAAATTTCTTAAAGCCCATTTAAATGTTATTTCCTTATGATTTCTTCAGTTAAGTAATTATTAAACACAAATTCCTACTGCTTATAAACCAAAAAGTTCGCATATGCCACAAGTCACTCAAAGCGCATATATTGGGGGATTCAAACACACAGACGTTTAAACAGTATCGTATCATACATAATGTCATTTTGTTAGATGCACTTTGTGGAGCCTTGGAGCAGTCGAACTGTCCGCTTGGTAGCAAGGAAGAACAACGTGACAACGTCCTTCAGGTGAAACTGTGTCTGGAGGGATTTATACCTTGGAATATTTCCACATTTTAAAAACCAACAAAATGCACTAATTAAAACACAAAAAAAATCACAAAATATACTTCATATCAGATGCCAAAACCTATATGTTTCGGCACCAAGGTCCCATCATCAGGGAGTTTATCAGCATCAGGATTTCATAATTCCTACACCTAAATCAGGCGACATTCACCCTGTTTTCCCTCATAATAGTTGAATCTTACATCGTTTAAACTCCAGATCACACACCAACAGTAAATGTCCACACTGCCAAAACACCACCACCACACAGCGATGACCTACTAACCTCAGCAGCTAGACAGTGGCAACTGCTTTACATCATGGGCTGCACACACAATTTTCCATATCGGTATGTGATCCAAAGGGATGTAGTTCGGCTGAAGCGTTCGATGTGACACGTTTCAGTATATCTAGTGTGATTTGTGACTTCTTATTGTATTTTAATTGGTGTACTTTGTTTTATTTAGAAACCTTGAATATTCGAAAGTACACGGTACGTAAAACATAACATTTGCAGATAACCAACAGGGGAAAGCAATCTACAAATTTCAGAACACAAATGAAAAATTTTAGAGGACCAACGAAAAAGTATTTGATATTAAGAAATGTGTAAAATCGAAAGACGCACAAATAAATATATGGAAGTGAAGGAGCACACTTGATATCCTGACGAGGGATAATCTCGCGCTTCCGCCGGTCCACATCCATTTCGATCGCATGTGGTTACTGGTGTTGTTGTGCGCAACTCTGGACGTACAACGGCTGCGAATATGTAACAGCTGTCATCGTTGTGGGTGGTGATAATGCAGCAGTGTGGACATTTAGTGTTGGTGTGTGATCTGGAATTTTAACATTTTATGACACTTATACTTAATGAAAGGAGCGAGGGTGAACAACTCCTGAATTGAATTTTGGACCCACGAAACTTTGATGGTATGATGACACCTTACAGACGAAACACGTAGAAGTTGCTACATGATATGAAGTATGTTTTGTGATATATTTTGTTTCAATGTAATTAGTGCATTCTTTGTTCTCTAAATACTGAATATAAGAAAAGGCACGTCACGAATAACGTAACAAGTACCTTAGGTTAATATCTAAATATCCAGCACACAACCGTTTGCCTTCCTAAAATACACCACTTAACTATCAGCCTACAAACGACTACAACTAATCTTACTGATGAAACAAAACACACACTTTTAAAAGACCTCACACAAATCAGAAACATTAATCTTACATTTCTCACCTGCGTAAGTTTCTTAGGTGGTTTCACGTGCAATCCGCCAACCTGTACATAGTTTGGCATTAAAGGTTTCGGATAACTGAGACTGTGGTGAGTGTTCAAAAGGACCAAAGACGTCTTGTGTTCCAGCTCCCATACAGGTGGCAGATTGTCAGTATAGTTGAAGTATTTGTGTAACGCAGCGTTTTGTTTAGGCAAGTGGATCAGTTGCCTCCCCACATGTTTTAATGTGCTGAAAACTGTATTGTACATTCTCTGCCAGAAATTCATCTTATCTGTGAATTCCAGGAATTCGTCAGGAACGTATGAATATGGGTTTGGGCTTCCTACCCAGTCAGCCATAAAATTTGAACCACCGTAGGTACAAACTTGTATTAAGGGCGCTTTGAATTTGTGAGCGAATCCCAGGAAACATTCGTTGACAAAAGCCTCAATGACAACAACATCGAAATGAAGATCTGTGGAATGGATGAGTTTCTGAACGTTTTCTTCTCGCAGCACCTCATGACAAAGAGCTTCACCCATACCCCACATCATGAAGGTAATTTGTATTAGATTCTGTGATTCCATGTCAAACAAATTTTCAGGAACTGTAAAAATGTAAGAATAAAACAGTATATTTTATCCCCTCAATTAAGTGCGCAGAATAACAAATTTCAGTTGAGTAAAGAGAGACCAACTTGATGTCACTTGCTTTATTATTTCTTTATATAATCCTTAACATGTTTCGGATGTTAATACCTCCATCCTCAGGAGCTTGCGACTTATGTGTTGAGTTATTTCGTGGGTTACATTGATCTGGTTCGATGTGTGTTGGAGTTACGTTGTGGTATGGCTGTGGTCGTGTGGTGTCCGTATGCAGGCTGAGGCACCAGTGCCTCAGCCTGCATACGGACACCACACGACCACAGCCATACCACAACGTAACTCCAACACACATCGAACCAGATCAATGTAACCCACGAAATAACTCAACACATAAGTCGTAAGCTCCTGAGGATGGAGGTATTAACATCCGAAACATGTTAAGGATTATATAAAGAAATAATAAAGAAAGAAACATCAAGTTGGTCTCTCTTTACTCAACTATCAAGATGATGCACGGTCCAATAAACATAAGATTAACACATTTCAGGTTAATCTCAATTACATCATCGTGTGTGTTCCATCTTGCCAACATATCAATTTAGGATGCAAAATGCAGCTTCTTTCTACGTTCATAAAGGATTTGCTAATGTAATCCTGCCTCTCAAAATTTCACACAAAACTACGAGGGTTATCCAGAAAATAAGTTCCGTTTGCGAATATTGCCTCTGCAGCGCTGTAGTCACGATGGTGCACATAGGTGCCAAGTTTGTTGATTCTGTGGCAAGGCACGGACGGAATTTTCAGACATTCGAACAGTGTTTACGCATCGTGCTGTGTGTTTATAATGTTTAAGAAATTAGAGAGTCCAGCCGCATGTGAAATGCGGTCTGTAATCCGTTTCTTGAATGCAAAGAACATGACACCGGCTGAAATTCATCGTCAACTTTGTGACGTGTATGGAGAACATGCCATGAGTAGTTCAGTGTTACGGAGATGGGTGCGACTGTTTAATGAAGGACACGAAAATGTGCATGATGTTCCGCGGAGCGGCCGACCGTCTGTGGTGAATGAAGATTTGGTGCGTGCAGTTGAAGGGAAGATTAGGGAGAACAGGTGACTCACCATTTATGCTACTTTCCCTGCATTTTCATTAAATTTCACGGTCACTTCTTCACAAAATTGTGTCTGAGGTAAAAGAAGCCGTTACCACTTGCTTTGCATCGCAGGCGGCATCATTCTACGATGAAGGGATACAAAAACTGGTGCAACACTATGACAAGTGCCTCAACAATGGTGGTAACTATGTCAAAAAGTAGTGTACGGTGTGTACATTAAATGGCAATATACATGGTTTGTAATACATTCTTGATTTTTTTCTTAATAGCCCATCGGAACTTACTTTATAGATAACTCTCGTATATTAAAATGTATGTGTATGTACCATCTTTTCTCTATTTCTCCATCAAGGACGGTTATAAACTCCTGCGACTCCCTTACCAGCACTTCCTGTTAAGTCTTTAATCCCGGTCTTCAATTCGATGTCAGTATAATTAGGGATGGCCTTGTTTTCCGGAAAGGAACTGACGACTGTCACCTCATGACCTTGTCTGGCCAGTTCCAACATCAGAGACTTCTGAACGATCATGTGACTCCTTGATGGGAAAGGAAACACGCCCAGCACCTTGGCAGCACGAATCATAGCCACCGGCATTAGAGTCAGCATCAAGAGCCATGCTGGTGACATCTGTCAAAAACAGGAACAATAAAAATACAGTTGAATTTCAGTAATCCGGCAATGGGTTATCCAGTACGCCAATAATCCGGATCGGCTTGGCCTTTGGGGTAAATTCGACGGTAATTCTACAAAAATAGGTTGCCCGCTTATCGGATCAAGTACGGTACAGTGTAATGTTGTGGCTTCTAGAACTTCAAATCAGGCGTGGTCGAAAGGTTTAGACGAGTGGGTTGATATCGTGAACAGTAACAGCCGAACTTAAAACTACCAATGTAGCCTATTTTCAAAGCAAAATCCAATTATCCGGATATTCTGCGTATCCGGATGGCTCAAGTCCTATTTATTCCGGATAAGTGGACTTCTACTGTATTTGTATAGCCCGAACAGCTCACTCAGTATAGAGAATTAGATCCGAGCACGTCCATCGTTCAACATATTTGCGCTTCCCTGTTGAACGCAATTTTTTTAGTTCATCACCGCCTCCAGAGTGATTATGGAGTCGATCCAAAATGCGGTGTAACTGGAATACGAGGGCGTGCTGATAAGTCCTTATACCGAACTCTTCCCGATGTAGTAGGAAGGAACCGATAATGTCGTTGGAAAGAGGAGTCTTTTCATGTGTCGAATTGCAAGTCTTTCCTTCTTACAGAGGCGAAAAAGAAGCATGTCAGGCGACACGCGCGATTTCAACAACATATAGACGCGAGCAATCATCAAGTTTTTTTTTTTCCTGCAAGGCAAGGCGCCGAAGGAAATTCACGCAATTCTGAAAGTAACATAAGGGAACATGCACCATCACATGCCACCGTCAAATAATGGGTGGACCAGTTTAAGCGTGGTGATTTTTCCACCTGTGATGCGCCTAGTCCTGGACGATCCAAAACAGTGACCACCCCAGATTCAATTCATCAAATTCACAAGCTAATCTTGAAAGACCTCCGGATTTCAGCTAAATCAATATCTGAGCAACTGTGCATCTAACGTGAGTGGGTTTGGTCCATCATTCATGAAGATTTGAACATACGGAAGCTCTTCGCGAAGTGGGTCCCGAAATGCCTGAACGCGAAACACAAACGTCAATGGTGCCAGTCGTCTGAGCAACATTTGGAATTTGTACGGCGCGATCCAAATGATTTCCTGTTGCGATTGGTGACCATGGACGAAAGCTGATTATATCACTATGACCCAGAGACAAAGCAACAATCAATGGAGTGGCGGCATTGCGGTTCATCCCGCCCCAAAAAATTCCGAGCGAAAAATCCGCTGAAAAATTTCTCGCCTCGATTTTGTGGTATCAAGACAGCATCCTCCTAATTGATTATCTTCCAAAAGGCCAAACTATCAACGCGGAGTATTACTCACCTCTGCTGGTGCACCTGTAGGACATTTTGAAGTGAAAACACCGCGGGAACATCATCAAAATTCTTGATTTTAACGACAATGCTCCTGCTCACCAGGCACTTGCAACCCAGAAGAAAGTGGCCTACCTGGGCTTCCAACTTCTTCATCACCCACCCTATTCTCCAGATCTGGCACCTTCGGACTACCACCTGTTCCCTGGACTGAAAAAAACAATTGAAAGGTCGCCATTTTTCTTCCGACGCGGAGGTCATTGCTAACGCGGAGACCTGGTTGGACGGACAACCTTCTGATTTTTGTTTTGAGTGGCTTGCAGAGGTTAGAACAACGGACTAAGAAGTGTATTGAGCTTCGTGGGGAGTATGGTGAATAAATCCCGAGCTTGGTCACTGTAGCTTGTTTCCTTCCTGGTAGGGCTAAGGACTTATCAGCACTCCCTCGTACCTTAACCTGCGGCGTTGCAGTAAAAACTCGAAGCAAAGGGAGAAAATAAATTTCGTAAGACTCCGTTTGCAGACCAAGAATGTCTCACGAAACAAATAACCTCACACAATACTCAGCCCTGTCTTCCACGACTCACTGACACAACCTGTTTTACAAAACGCTTCTTAATATTATCCTTCAATAAATTGAAAATGTATATTAGTAAAAGCAAGGACATGTTGTTTAATATTATACCATCTGACTCTATGGAGCAGAGTCATTACTGAGAGGCTAAGAGTTACTAAGGTAGTCATGAAATTCTCCGCATTTTATGGAACCCGATTGTTCGTGAAATTTCTCATTACAACCAGCCATCTGTGTGAGTCCTAAGCAAAAAGTAATCCATTACACGCTATTCAGTACTGTTTAAAGTTCCTTTTAATCTCATCCTTCTCTCTAAGAGGAATCTCCTTCCTTCATGTACCACAGCAACATACATCCTAATGCACGCGTTTCAGATGCTCTATAAATTTTATCACTGGCATGATATTTGGTGGGGAGTAAAGCTGATAAAAGCTCTCATGACGCAATGGCGTTGAGGACAACAAATCTAGTAAAGTGTTATCCCTATTCCTGTGGCACTGCGGCCCAACGCTGAACATGACCTCCTCATTCTTTAGGTATCTAGATCACACACAATGACGCATCACAGTCGATGGGACTCATCTGGACGCGTGATCAGCGCGTCGCAGAGACCTCTACCTGACAACACACAATACTGACATCAGACAGGCATCCATGCCCCCGGTGGGATTCGAAACCACAATCTCAGCAGGCAAGCGGCCGTAGACCTAACGCCTTAGACCGCGCGGGCACTGGGACCGGCGTCATCTCTGTTACTATTTTGTAGTATTCGAAACCTTTATTCACACTCACCGACATCTCACGGTCACATTACTATCAGCTCACATTCAGGTCAAGGTCAGCTCACGGTTAGCCCAAGTTTAGGGAAGTTATTCTCTACCTCTATCTGAATTCGTCTGTTCACACCGATGGTCACGCTAAAATCTTGGGACGCTTAGGAGAAGGCGGGAATTCTTGAAAACAAATTTGATAAAACGTCAAAACGAAAACCGCCACGTATCCATTGGTTCAGGTCTTAGTATCTGTAAACACAACCAATCGTGCTAGTTGACCACAAAATAGGGCACATTGTATTTCCTTCTCTAATATCTGACAATGAGCTTACCTTGAGCTGATCTTGAACGTGAAAATTGTGCTGAAGGCTGACTTTTCTGCTTAGGATTTCAGCTCGTCTTAGATATTCAACTAGCAATATTGCACTAAACAACCTATAATGTTGGCAATAGGGCGTTAAATAAACCAATAACAAGATGTAATATGTATTAATAATAGTAAGGTATGAGAGCCGGGATAGCTCGGTCGGTATATCGGCTCGTTACGGCCTGGACGGTCCGGGGATCGAATTCCGGTGGAAGCGGTGCACCTGTCCAGACCGCCCCTGGAGCCAACACCGCCTCCTATACAATGGGTACCAAGTCATTCCCCAAGGATAAAGCAGCCGAGGCGTGTGGCGTTGACTACCCACCCATTCTAACGCCAAGGTTAAAGAAAAAATTATAGTTATATCTACTTCCCCATGTGCCTTCATGTCAGGTAGTAGGGTGAATTTTATATCTTTTTTTAAATGTAGAGAAGTTCTTGTAAACGTCATGAAAGCATATGGGGGAGTGGCGATGTAGTGTCACACATTCTTAGTAGGTGACGTGTCATCAGCTTCATGCTCCGCGCGCATTACACGCTGTGAAAGAGCGCTCGAAGAAAGTGATACGATCAGAAATTATTGATAAAAGAAAAGTTAGTTGCTCCTGCCGGTAGTCGAACCACGGTTACTCAGTCACACAGTCACTGTACAACTCCTACAGATAAGCATATACAGCATATGTCGCGTAGATCTTTGCTGTAGAACGCATGCAACGTAACGTCCTTGGACATTAACAAATGCACTGTAATTACAGATACACAAACTTGTTCGTCGTGATGTCAAGCGACAGTGTCAATTCATGCTAATTAGCCGCTTTTCTTTGGGTGCTGGTTCTTATTTATTTTTATTACCTAAGACCTTGGAATATCTCAGTGACGTCCCTTACCACCAACTGAAATATGAGCGTCAGATTATAGGTTTTAGAAACCACGATTTCATATTGGTAACATGTGATTGGGAACTTCGTGTAGAGCTAAGGGAGTTAGAAATTGAAGCTCGCCTGCTCTCACCCTTTAGTTAGTTAGTTTGTTTCTGGCGCGACAGCCCCCAGTGGGCCAGGGCCTCCTCATTCACGAGTTTTCTAGATCACACACAACGACCCACCACATTCGGTAGGACTCCTCTGAACGAGTGATCAGCTCGTCGCAGAGACTTCTACCTGACAACAAACAACACTCACGAGAAACAGACATCCATGCCTCCGGTGGGATTCGAACCCACAATCTCAACAGGCGAGCGGCCGCAGACCACGAGGTCACTGGGACGGGCCCACTCTTTAGTACTGAGGTTAAATAAAACCTTCAATGTAACTTAAAAAACAGGAGCAGATGCAGCATCGTATTATATGGATATTATAGACAACGGGTGTAAAATTGTGGGCTTAGTTGCATCCGGCTCAGCTCTTGGTTCAATGGCAGATTTTTATGAAAAAAATAAAAATTTCTGGTTATATTAACCCTATGACGCTGGAATGAAAATGGTCCTGTCCCATGCAATTACGCTTGTGGGGACATCCACATTGCAGTTCTCTTTCCTCTGTCTGCACACCAATCCACTTACCGACCAAGTAAACACCAGCGTAACCACCACAGCAATCCACACTTTCACTCCCTCCTTCTCTGCCTACTTCCTTGAACAAAGAAAACGGCCTTTGGCAAGAGGAACTACATCTAACGAGCCACGCCCTCCAGCTCTGCCAACCAGCCAATGACAGAGCAGGCTGACCAGCAGTGACCTGAATTAAAAGAGGCCATCTGAGCAACGACAGGCAGTGCTCCGGGCCCGAACGGTATAACGAACAGGGCGTTGAAGCGTCTTCCCAAGCGATCGTTTTCCTTCCTCGCCCGTATCTTCAACGCGGTTCTCCGCACCCATCACTTTTCCCCAAACGTGGAAGCAGGCTCGAGGGATCTCTACCCTTAAACCGGGGAAGGTTCTAGCACTGCCCTCTTCCTATCGGCCCATTAGTCTCTGGGGCACGATTGGTAAGTTGTTTGAAAAGATCCTACTAGCTATGATCTTGCATGTTGTAAAGGAACGCGGACTGATGCGAGACGAGCAGTTTGGGTTCAGATCCAGATATAGCACATCCTTGAAGCTGGCTCGCCTGGTTGAAAGAATAAACAGGAGTTTCGGCGAAAAGAGGTTCACCGGAGCAGATTTCCACGACGTGGCCAAAGCCTTCGGTACCGTCTGAATCGATGGCCTCCACTAAAAGCTAATACTCCTCAACTTCCCGTCTTACATAGTCATACATACTGAGACCGGTTGTCATACTGAGACCGGTTGTCTTGGAGTGCGGACGTGTTTACAGGAGCTCTTGACTAAGGACGGAGGATGGGCTGTTATTTGGAAGAATACCGTGCTAGGGTGGGCACC
>Ga0123357_10011104_pt1 | contig 11523 bp, 8 predicted proteins | sample TergutEmb28metaG_FD_89873 | JGI IMG/M metagenome (GOLD analysis project Ga0123357, IMG submission 89873) | Embiratermes neotenicus P4 segment gut microbial communities from Petit-Saut dam, French Guiana - Emb289 P4 | ecosystem: Host-associated > Arthropoda: Insects > Digestive system > Gut ...
TATTATATTATATTATATTATATTATATTATATTATATTATATTATATTATATTATATTATATTATATTATATACAACCAACTGTAACTGAAAGTGCAGTAAGCAGAGTCTTTTGTAAAGTTAACAGGTCCTAAGTTAGACAAGAAATTTCCCAAATTTAATGAAAACTGGGGGTTCATCATCTGAGTCACAACTTGTCCTTAAACTGAATCATATTAATACGAGGGGGACGACGGGGTGCTGATAAGTCCTTAGCCCGACCAGAAAGGAAACAATCTATAGCGACCAAACTGGGGATTTATTCAACATACTCCCCACGGAGCTCAATAATCTTCTTAACCCGTTGTTCCAACTTTTGCAAGTCACTCAAAATAATTCAGAAGGTAGTCCGTCCAACCAGGTCTCCGCGGCAGTAATGACCTCCACGTGAGATGAAAAATGGCGACCTTTCAATTTTTTTTCAGTCCAGGGAACAGATGGTATGCCGACGGGGCCAGATCCGGAAAATGGGGTGGGTGATCAAGACACTGGAAGCCCTAGGCCAGTTTCTGCCGGGTTGCAGGTGCCCGGTGACCCGGGGCATTGTCGTGCAAGAACAAGACCCCCTTGGTGAATTTCTCGCAGCGTTTTTCCTTCAAAAGTCCTTCAATTGCACCAGCAAAGATGAGTAATACTCCGCGTTCATAGTTTGGCCCTTTGGAAGATAATCAATGTGGAGGATGCCTTCTTGATTCCAAAAAATCGAGGCGAGGACTTTTGCAGCGGATTTTTGCACTCGGAATTTTTTTGGGACGGGCGGGGTGAGCAGCTATGCCACCACTCTATTGATAGTTGCTTTGTCTCCGGGTCATAGTGATACAACCAGGTTTCGTCTATGGCCACCAATCGCGACAGGAAATCATTTGGATCGCGGCGAAAAATTTCCAAAATTGCTCAGACGACAGGCACTGTTGACGTTTTTGATCCGCTTTCAGGCATTTCGGAACACACTTCGCGGAGAGTTTCCGCATGTCCAAATCTTCATGAATGATGAACCCAACCCGCTCACCTAAAGTGCCCAGTTGCTCAGCTCTTGATTTAGCCGGAATCCGGCGGTCTTCCAAGATTAGTTAGCGTGAATTTTATCAATAATCCCCGAGTTGGTCACTGTTTTGGGTCGTCCAGGACGAGGCGCATCACAGGTAGAAAAATCACCACACCACGTTTAAACTGGGCCACCCAAGTGACATACGACGGTGCATGTTCCCCTAATGTTTCTGTCAGAATAGCGTGCATTTCCTTCGGCGCCTTGCCTTGCAAGAAAAAAAATTGATGACAACTCCCGTCTCCATGTTGTTGATATGGCGCGAGTTGCCTGACATGCTTCCTTTCAGCCTCTGCAACAAGAAAGACTTGCAATTCGGCACATGAACAGAGCCCTCTTTCCAACGAAAGTATCGATTCCGTTCTACGACATCAGGAAGTAGGTCGGACTAAGGACGTATCAGCATCCCCTCTGATATTGCGTGCCCTCCCCTATCTCAACTCTCAATTTCACTGCAGTTAGCACCATTATGCTTCTCAAATTACTTTCCCGAACTCTTACCAACAAACGTTAGGTAGGTCACTGTTTAAAGCAAATATATGGCACGGCTAGTAAATGACAGAGAGAAAACTGAATGTTTATATTATTTTCGCAGTAAAATTAATAAACATTTGACAGATCTCAGAGCCACAGGACATGAATACACTCCATGCTCAAATCTGCTGACATTTTGACTACATATTTATTTAATATTTTGCGAGGCATCGCTCATTTGCAACGACAGTGTCATAACTCAAAATTTTTCATTTTTTTTTTTCAGGAGAGATTTTTAAAGATTCTAAAGTGCTGTAATTTTCTATGAGTGCAACGACGACACGACTGCTCTCCAGCGGCGAGATTTGCAACCTGGGTTATGACACTATACCTGTTAAAAGTGCATCTACAAACGTTTCTTTCTATACCAATAACTCACAAAAGCCGAATTTTGAGTTGTGACACTCTTGTCGCAAACGAGCGATGTATAGAAAAGAGAACACTAAAATCTGAAATATGGAATTCTTTTCAAGTTCTTTTTTCATTATTTTTCCTGCCATTCGCAGTTCCATACTCGTAACCTCGACGCTGTCAGGTGCTTTGTTAAATATACCATAAATAAACACAATGACAGTTCGTAACTTTTGCTGAAAACTTCCACAACAAGGCTGTTGTTCCAAACATGTACCAGAAAATTGCTCCGTTCCGTGTGAAGAGATCAGTCGCTTAACATCCTAATACGAACCTTTTAGATCTTAACCATGTTGAAAGTTACGAACTTAAACACAGGGGAAGGTGATAATTTATACACCGGAAAATGACAGGGCTCTAATTAGTCTCGTTAAGTAATTAATTACTCAAAAATGAATTAATTAAACCTCTCCACGCGTTTGTGTATGTGTATTTCTCTACTCTCTGTGCAGTAACTCGTTCTTTTCTCTTTGACAGTAAATTTTTCCCTGAATTTCGCGCTACTACGTAGAGTCTTCCTTGTCAGTTCGTTAATATGTCTGGATGTGCCCTGTAAGTGTCACAAAACCATATCACAGCTCTACACGTTAGGCAGTGACTTAACAGAAACGCTATTTGGTTTGGCTAACGCTTTGAAAACTTTTTGAAAAGCACTGAAAGGCGGTTGGTTCTGTCTAAACAGGACAGAAAGCAAACACTCCACATTCAAGAGTCACCGCTGCCTGCCTAATCACATAGACAAACTTCTAATTCTACAGAAACTTACGAACTCAAAGTTTTCCTGAAAGTAAGATCTACTTAAATCGCGGTTTTCTGTTTCTGAACGATAATCCCAAGAAAAACAGTGAACGCCACTTGTAAACGGAATATAATACACTCGTACGTCCATTGAGAGGACCTTGTTAATACACAAATCCCCCAGCCTTAAGTCGTTTACCCGTACACCGTATGTATTAAGTCAAGACCGCCATTTGTAAATATGATTCTGAAGACGTCTTCGAGTTGCCGAACTTCTACCATCTGCAGGTGCAGGTGTGTGATCCTGTTGACAGAGACCTTGAAGAAGTTAAGGAACCTGAGTTCGAGGCTAAGGAGAGGATCGTGAAGATTTTGAAGTTGTCTGAGATACTTGGACCAATTGAAGATGGCATTAAGTTGTTTGAGGAAACTGGTTGGAAAGAACAGAGAATATCAACAACTAGACAAGAAACTTGTTTTGCAATAAGTGGTGTGTGAATGTATGTGTGGGTTTTGTAATGTGTGTGAGTGTGTGGGGGCGGTGGTTTGTAATGTGTGGATATGTGTATGTGTGGATTTTGTAATGTGTGGGTGTGTATAAGTGAGGGTTTTGTAGTTTGTGTGTGTGTGTTTGTGTATGTATGGGTTTTTAATGTGTGTGTGTGTATGTATGTGTGGGTGTTTTGGTAATGTTTGTACTTGTATTTACTGTGTTTTTGTATTGTTTCTTTTATGTATATTTATTCTTTCTATGCTGTAGTCTAGTTTTTTATGTTATGTATTTTTAATGTTATATTTATGTATTCTTACTGTTATGTATGTTCTGTTCTGTATATTTAGTTTTCATCGTGCCAACTGGCACTCTTCGGCTACCCCGACTGAGGTTTTTCTGTGCTTTTTCCTCAGCTGTAAGGTAAATGCTACGGTACAACTCGCAAGACAGGGCACGGCCCGCACTCTTCCCACATTAATTATGTTGTTCTGTGTACTGTTTGTGTGTAAATGTGTACTGTACTACTGCCACCGGGTGTCAACCCAACTGCAGTTAAATACATCTGTCATTCGCGGACAGCTGGCAAGGGATTGTCCTCCAGGTTTAGGTTGAAATCTTAGAGTGAAATAAAAAGCGACACTGTGAAAGCTCAGGAAGTTATGAAGGTTTACAAGGGACCTAAGAACGTGGTTTCATGAAAGCCTGGTTATTTTCTAGCAGCTGAAAACTATTTACCTCCCTTCGCTACGGAGGTGGCTATCAGCGATGAATCTTATTTCCTGGAAGCAGCACAAGGCTAATGCTTATCTACTGTATTAACTGTCTGTTTGAAGCACGGGAATGATGATCATCATTGCTTCTTTAGACATACAAGACTAGAGGTTAAGCAAATTAGCAATCTTTACCCCTACTTCTCAAATAACTATTTTCTATTGACATAACATTTAAAATTTTCTGATCGCCAGTAACAAAAGCACGTGAAAAGGCGAACAATTTCGGCTTGGCTTGGCTTGTCTTCGCTAATGACGCCACTTGTGAACTTACCATTAATACCACGTAAATTCTGGAAACTTTGTAGCTTCCTGTACAAAAGGAGGTCTTTGAAACGCCCACATGTAGCATGTGGGTAACAAAGCTGCCTGTTCCACTCGACTGTGATGAATACATGTTATTCGCTGGCAGTTTCAATAGTGCACTCCCCATTTCTCCATACAGCGTCGAAAATACAGTCTGTAGATCCCATAATGCGAGAGAGTAATTAGTAAAGTTTCAGTCTTGAATGTGTAATGACTGATGTTATCATATCAGAATTTATACTAAACTAGCATCAACCTTCCCCTCTGAAATTTCAACAGTAATTTATTTTGGTTATCAGCGTTATATCGTTATATTTTGACGCACTCTACAAATATTTATTTCACTGTGTAGCACCCTTATACATTTTATCCCTCTAAGGAGACTGACGTGACAGTGTCACTGGATACGCACAGTGTGATTCTGAACAATTCTGGAAGAACAGCTATAAGGTTAGGTCTTTTTTTTTTTTTGGAATGGAAACACTGGAACTGCTGGAAAACTGTAAGATTTACAACTAAGTTGAGTGTACGCTGAGATGACTTATAAAGCTTACACTACAATGCCTGCTATCGCTACCATATTCTGCTCCTAGTAATTGCTGCCGATTTTGATTACTCCTAATCTACATAAATAACGTTAGCAAAAGGATCGGTATCGCCCGACAGGACGGAGCGGAATTGATTATGCCGAATTTTTTGTATACTGAATTAGTGTTGTTACTTCCTATTAAAGTGTACCTTCTTTGAGAACGTCTCTCCTTATGACAATTAGCACACGGGGGCACGCGGTGGCGCGGTTGATTGAGGGCACTGTGCTACAAGCCGGAATGTCTCGGGTTCGATTCCAGATGTTGTTACTGGAATTCTTCATTAAAATTATCTTTCCAGAAGCACTACGGCGCTGGGGTCGACTTAGCCTCCAAGAGAAATGAGTAACAAGAATAATTCCTGGGTGGTAAAGGCGGCCGGTTCTTAGTGCTTACGTGGTAGAGCTTATATCTGCAGATTTTTAGAAATCTGGGAGCCTCAACCACCTGGAGTCCTAAGGGCCTGTTCAGACCTGCATAGGGATTTCTCTATGAATTAGCACACAGTTTATCACATCAAAATCGGTTCTCACTTTTATTGGTCATATGACGAAAATGAGTTTATTATTGGATTTAGATGTGTAAAATACTGAATCGAACAGCATGTAAATGTGTATAGAATTTTACATGAAATTATGACGTCTATACGTACTTTACAAAGCAACAATGATTACACCGGAAATACTGACGTAGTGTGAATTGGTAATGGTAAGAATTGAAGCAAACGATAAGTGCAAAATGTTGTCTTCGTGTCTTCTTACAGTAGGAAAAGAGGCAAAGTTCCATTTAATCTCAACCTGGGCACTAGACGGAGGCGAGCGGTTAGTTTCACGTTCCTGCCGCCCTACCCCAGCGGATAATACCGTCGTTTTCCTTTCAGTAGGAGCCTGGGTTTACGGTCCTTTCGCCTTATCCCTAAGGATAATACCGTCGTTTTCCTTTCAGTAGGAGGCTGGGTGGACCTTAGATACAGTACACAAGATTAGGAGCGGAAACCTCATTTCCTTGCCGGGAATCGAACCCCTAATCCTTCAGTCTGTATCCTTGGCACTCTACCGACTGAAGGTTCCTATTTTCTCCCCCCAAAAATAAAAGTAAATTGTTTATAAGTTTTGGATTATCTGTTTTTTCAACATAACCTCGGACCTGCATTGATTATGGCAGTAAACATTATAATAGCTCTTTATTATAATTGCACTGCTATCGGCTCAAAATGAACTCTCTGAACACCAGAACGTGATGAAATTTCAAGAGAATCTAAAAATTAAGTTGAACAAGAGATTTGTTTAACAGGTATGTAAAAAGTAAAGTTCACCCCTAGAACAGGCCACGAAAGCCCAGAGGGGACTTAGACGCACAGCTCAACATTTTCTGTAACCTCGACACTAGACTGGAGTGGGTGATCAACGCTACGCACATGCCACTTTATTCCCGTGGAGAGATGAGTGGCATCCACGTTACTGAAGACTGGGTGGGACTCAGGGGTCGCCTGAAAGGGAGCGGAGAATCTCGCCCCCCAACGGAATACGATCCCCGCACCGTGCAGCCCGTAGCAAGTTGTTTTACTGACCTACAAACAGGCTTGTGGAAACACTTGATTTTCAAAGAAGAAAGGATGTAGAACATTTGATCTAATGGGGTAACATTAATATCGTACAAGTAGTATGACGTCTTCAAACGCTGTAATGTTGTTGTGTAGTTGACACAAAGTGATTATTTTATGGTTTTCTTTTTTTAGTCTTCTTACATGTACTGTATGTTAGCCATAAGCTTAATTTACTCATGCTTAGTTCTCGCCTCTCTTAAGACCAGGCATGGAAGGAATATAATTTCCTTCCATTTCTTTTGTTTATAACTGGACTCGCTAAGCGTATCGCGCGAGCAGTGTGTGTAGCAACACATGTAACAATAGCTGCTTTGTTCTGCAGCAGCAGTCTACTGTGTATCTCGAACTGTGAACGAGCAGCAGCAAACAAGGCTGGACAGTCAGTGAGTGCGAACGGTAATGAAGAGCGGGCTGGCGAGAATTGTACTGATATATTTTAGTGCTAAATGCAATTACTCCATACTCTTGCACAATAAAACTCCAATACATTCTACTTGGGGATTATTGAGAGAGTGTGTGGCCTGCCCGACTCCCCGTCTTAACCTGAGTTCCGAGCTCCGTCCCTCCTGGGAACAACATCCAAGATACGTTCCTCATCGGGTCCGCAACGGATACAACATGGTAACAGATATTGGAATAAATATTAAATATATATATATATATATATATATGTTACCATACAGCGTTTGAAAACGGCACGACACCTGTACGATATTAATATTGTATGTATATATATATATATATATATAAGATAAAGCAGTGCCGTTACAGGATGGTGGTAGGTTGTCAGCCTTATGCACCGGCTGCCTTTACCCCCAGGAAATACCCCTGGTACTGCACAGTAACCACAGCCACTTACTCGTGTGAACACAATACGACTTCTCCCCCGGAGCGGCCATTTTCTCACTACATATACTCGCATCGCCTAGCGACAGAAATATGAACTACGATTAAAAACAACTTACAGGGAAAAAAGTTTTTGAGTTGTTCCTTCTATCTGTACAGGTTTCGTAAATACGTGTCCCGGGCTTTTCCTGTAATAAATTTTTGTAATCCCGGAGTACATAATAAAACGCCCTGTGTATATATATATATATATATACATTGCCCTCGCGAAAAATTCTGTGCGTAACTTATTCTTAGAATATTTTAGTATGCGTAACAGAAGGATGGCAATCGAAGAAAGTGGTCACGTGTCTGACAAATCGGTTACTTTTTCCAGACCATTATCTTCGGTCGAAGATCACAAAGCTTTGAAAAGAGGGCAGTGGATAGGAAGTGAAGAGAAAGTCGAGAATTTGTCTGCCAATGTGGCAAAAACCAACATGGAAATACAGAGACGCATTGTTTATACACAAGCACAAATCGGTTCAAACATTTATTTTTAATTTTTCCTGAAGATGGTGGCAGCAGTTTCCTCGTAACATTGATAGTCACCTACCAAACAACACAGCATGATAACACAGAAGTCTGTAAACAGAATAAAACTGTTAGATATATAAATTCTTACAGGGGCGCTGATAAGTCCTTAGCCCGGCCAGAAAGGAAACAAGCTAATGTTCCTGTCAGAATGGCGTAAATTTCCTTCGACACTTTGCTTTGCAGGAAAAGAAACCTAATGACAGCTCGCGTCTCGATTTTGTTGAAATCTCGCACGTCCCTGACATGCTTCCGAGCTTGTTTCCTTCCTGGTCGGGCTAAGGACTTATCAGCACCTTAGTAAAATAACTTCATCCATTGGGTCACGCAGTGACGCTGTTGGTTCAGGCACTCCACGACAAGCCGAAAGGTCGAGGTTTCGATTCCATATTGCGTCACTGGATTTATATTGACTTAATATTTCCGGCCGCACTAAGGCCCTGGGATCGAATCAGCCTCTAAAAGAAACAAGTACCAGGAGTACCTACTGGGTGTATAGGCGGCCGGTTTGAAGACGCTGACAACCTTGCCAAATATACGTGCCGAGCGTGCTCAAACTCTTCAAACCTTCAGGGCCTCTCTAGGTCTGTACAGGGATTGTCTTACCCTTTACTTCATCCATCTCGATTCTTACGCCGGAGTTAGCTTGTGGTCTACTTGCGATAAAATTCTGTATTTACGGTTTGAAAGAAATTCTAACCTCCCTATTGAGAAAGTACAGTAAGCAGTTAACGAGGGGTAGCAAGATGAAGCGAAGAATAGCGTCGGAACGAGGAAAAAGGGAGTAAAAAGTGTATTGCGGTGAAAGATGATAGACTGCGAGGAAGAGTTTGAAAAGTGTTATATCAGCTGAGTGCCAGCCTGCCTCTTTCCCTCTTAAAGAGAAATTGGTGCTACTGTGTAATGGAAAGCAAGGGTGGGCGTGGGGATGAAATCAAGGGAAGTTACGAAGAGAAGCGTGGGGACCATGAATTTGTTTAGTTCGCAGAATCACAATGAACGTTACTCGTACAAAATCAGTCTCATAGTGGATGGACTATAGCGGGAATTTTTCTTCGATCAGAGAGAGATGCGGTACAAGCAAATCATCGAACGTCCTACCCAAGGGAAATTCGTGTCTTGAGAAATCTAAGGAGGCGTTAGAAATAAGAATAAATTGACCAAAAAACTGATTTCGAAAGTTTAAATTAGTTTCTCCTCCTTGTCTTCTAAAATACAACACAGAGAAGAGACAACAAGAAGGAGAAAGGAGGACTTTATACTAAAATACTTTGGATGCTTTTATACATGGAATTTAGAGTGTTTTGGAGTAGTAGGGGGAGAAGCATCTCTCCGTCACAAACTGTCTCGCTTTCGGGTGTATGAGGCCTTTCGCTGCACTTGCTCTGTTTTAAAAAGAACACGGCGAGACAGTTAGTTCAAAAACTGTACCGTACCAGCTCGTCTTTGTGACCAGTCGGTCTTAACATTCCTGCGGAATTCATTCAACGCAGCAAGGGCAATAAATTATGGTAACACTTAACTAGGGGACCGCGGTATCACAGTGGTTAAGACGCTGTGCTACAAACCGGAAGGAGGTTGGTTCGATTCCTCACAAAGACACAGATCGACATTGTGGTTACTAGCACGTTACGTGACATTCAGTATGAACAGAAGACACTCCCAAAACCTAAACGACTTGATGGACTTCTTAAGGAAGTCACGGTGGAAGGTATATCAGAGGCCAGGAAGGCAGCGTTTGGTTGCAAACTTTCTGTCTTAGGGTAGACCTGAAAACAAATGCAATGAGAGAGTAGAAGCAACGCCAAGAGGATTCACTGGTCGAAATGAAGATGTAATGTCAAATTAGAGTTAGGTGAAATGAAAGAGTTGACTTTTTCAGTTTATGAGCTGCGATGCTCCAACGTATGTGTGAGCAAAATTTCTTGAAAAAAAACACAGAAACAGTTTAGTGTTAAAATAAGTAACCACATGGTTTTCTATTGGTTGTACTAAGAGCTTTCAAATATGAACAATAAAAAAAATTCAAAGCTGGTGTCAGTGGATTTTTCATTGACATAAAATCCTTCCGAACGTATTATGGCGCTGGAGTCGACTCAGCCTCTAACAGAAATGAGTACCAGGAGTATTTCCTGGGGCTAGAGGCGGCAGTTGCCTAAGGCTGACAACCTACCATCATCCTGTGCCGTTGTCACGAAATCTGGGAACGTTAACTTCCTGGAACACTCTGGACCACTCCAGGCCTGTAATGGGACTGATTTACCTTTCGGGGACCGCAGTAGCACAGTTGTTATGGTGCTGTGCTACAAATCGGAAGGTTCGATCCCAATTTGGAATTTATCATTGACATAAAATCCTTCCGATCGCACTATGGCCCTGGGGTCGACTCAGCCTCTAACAGAAATGAGTACTAGGAGTATTTCCTGGGAGTAAAGACGGCAGGTGCGTAAGGCTGACAACCTACCAACATCCTGTGCCGTTGTCACGAAATCTGGGAACTTTAACTCCCTAAGAACCCTCTGGACCACTCCAGGCCTGTAATGGGACTGCTTTATCTTTTTTTAACATTTAACTAACTCTTTAAACGCACTACAGCTGCTATACCAAGAACTACTAAAATATAAAACAAATCTTTAAAAGGCAGGCATTTTTAGAAAGTTTATAATTAGACATTGATGGCAATCTACTTTGCGTTTCTTACTTCCTTTTCAATACATTGTTTTGTAACAAAAAACTAAGCGTAAACAATTGTCAGTGCTACCTCAAGCGGAGGCCAAGAGAATTTAACGTATTTTCATGTACTTCAATTCGCCTCTGCTTGAGGCAGGCCTGTCGATTTCAACTCCCCCCCTTCTTCTTTGTAAGTGCTAGGTAGCTCTTGTGCCTTATTTACCCACTGCTTAAGATCCTCTGATCTACGAAAGAAATTATTCAGCCATCAGGCAGTAGGTACTACAATTTTTAATGTCTATTGAGATTTATAAGCTGTAATTGTTTTGTATTTTCAAACATTTCGTTCCTTCTACGTGCTGCTTATCATCACGTGCACAACTTCGACATTTTCGCGCATAGCTTATTTATATAAGTCTCCGTTTTTCTCACAACACAGCTGTCATTTCTCTAAACAACATTAATTAATGATTAATCTTGTAATGGAAGGGCAGTATCTTTACTGTGCAGAAACGGCGGAGAAAAATAATTTTTGTATGCTGTACTGTTCACATTTTCTGAAGAGTATATATATATATATATATATATATATATAATTGACCAACTACTTGAACTTTTTATTATATTTTTTTTAAATTTATATCTTATATAATATTTCACATATAATATTTTTTAAAAAACATAATTTTTTATTAAAATTCACTCCTACATGTTTCGGTTAGCCGTGACGGCTAAAACATCAACAGAGCAACAGCCGGCACACAACCAACACATACATGCCACCACAACAAAATAATAATTTTTAGCAACTTTTAGGTAACAAATTTAAGTACTCCCTGAAGATGGTTATATATAACCGAAACATGTAGGAGTGAATTTTAATCAAAAATTATATGTTTTTAAAA
>Ga0123357_10011106_pt1 | contig 11522 bp, 10 predicted proteins | sample TergutEmb28metaG_FD_89873 | JGI IMG/M metagenome (GOLD analysis project Ga0123357, IMG submission 89873) | Embiratermes neotenicus P4 segment gut microbial communities from Petit-Saut dam, French Guiana - Emb289 P4 | ecosystem: Host-associated > Arthropoda: Insects > Digestive system > Gut ...
GAGGCCCTCGGTGTTACTGTGGCCTTGGTGTCCGGGCGCATACCGGCCGATATGGAGCAGTTTTCAAAAACCTTCGGCCTGCACAAGAGGCCTGGTTACCTTATCTGCAATAACGGCGCCCTTGTAATCGAAAGCCATACAGGCAAAACAGTTTACGAAACCCGCATCGATCCCCAGATAGCGCTAGCGATTTGCGAACTCGCCGATGCCGAAGGGTTCGCTGTCCAGAGGTACGAAGAAAATGTTATGTATGTTTCACGCCACAACGAATATGCCGATTACGACGAAAAACTTACAGGCATAAAACAGGTGGTTGTTCAGAATTTTCACGATATGCTGGGCAGCAGCTGCTATAAACTCCTGATACCCGGCGATCCTATGCTGCTTGGTCCGCTCGAGAACCTTATACGCGTTTACCTGGAAAATGACATTACCCTTTTTACCGGCAGGCCGTATTTCCTGGAAATACTTCCGCCGGGAACCAACAAAGGCATAGCGCTTGCCAAAGTAGCGGAGATCCTCGGCGTTGCTTCAGAAGATACAATGGCCATAGGCGATTCATTGACCGACGAAGCGATGATCAAATGGGCCGGTACAGGCGTCTGCATGCTCAACGGCGATGAACAGTTAAAATCTGCGGCTCAAATTGTAACCGGACAATCAAATGACGATGACGGCGCGGCCGAAGTTATTTTTAAATATATTCTGGCCAAAGAATAACAATGAGCGGTTTACCGGAAGAAATTCCCATAAACAATGATGATTCCCCGTCGGTAGTGCTTGAGCTGATTTATCAGTTAAAAACAAAAGACGTAATGAATACCGCTGTGATCACCGTTAACAAGAACGATACCATGCATCACGCGCGGACAATAATGAAGGAAAACCACATTACCGGCCTGCCTGTTACCGAGGGCAAACATCTGCTCGGCATTGTTTCCATCGAAGACATTATAATGGCCTTGGATCAGGGCAGCATTGACTGCAGGGTAGAAGAAAAAATGAGTACCAGTGTCACGGTTCTCGAAGATGACATGCCGCTTTCCTTCGCGATTTCTTTTTTTAACAAATACCACTTTGGACGTTTCCCTGTGCTCAATAAAAACAAGGAACTGGTGGGAATCCTTTCATCCAAAGATGTAGTCCGCACCCTGCTTTTGGAAATGAACAGGGAAGTTTTAAAACTGGAGAAATTAAATCAGAAGCCCGCAGGCATGCCTAAAGATCATGCTGAAATGAATTTCCCGGTCGCCAGGCATGATTTCGAACACGCGGGCCGGGCTTCGACCGATATTAAAAAAGCGCTCAAGGCAAGGGAAATTGATCCCGCTCTTATCCGCCGTATCGCCATAGCAAGTTATGAACTTGAAATTAACCTGGTGGTACATTCGCTGGGCGGCGAAATCAAGTGCGTCATTGAGCCTGACAGGGTAACCATTACAGCATCCGATATTGGCCCAGGAATTCCCGACATTAATCTGGCCCTGCAGGAAGGCTGGTCCACAGCCGACGAATGGATCCGTTCGCTTGGTTTTGGCGCGGGTATGGGCCTGGCGAATACCAAAAGGGTGTCCGACGAATTTAACATTGAATCAGCGGCCGGGAAAGGTACTGTTGTCCGTTCAGCAGTTTTTATAAATGTATAAAAAATATGACAATAAATGAAATCGCCGTCCTGCTGGACGCTAAAATAAGCCAGGATGTATTCAACGATGTTCCGGTTACCGGAGCGTATACTTCAGACCTTTTGTCCGATGTAATGGCCCATGCCAGAGAAGGCGGCGCATTAATTACAATCCAGGCGCATAAAAACACGGTTGCTGTCGCGACTCTTGTAAATGTCAGCTGCATCATCATTTGCAATAACCGGCCGCTTCCCGCAGACATGCTAGCCGCGGCAGCGGAAGAACGCATTGCCGTTTTGGTGACAGGGGAAAACCAGTTCAGCGTATCCGGCAGGCTCTGGGAATTCCTCGGTAAAAAATAATGGCCGTTCTTGCGGATTTACATAATCATTCCTGTCTTTCTCCCTGCGGATCCCTGGATATGTCTCCCGGAATGCTGGCTTTACTTGCTCAACGCAGGAGGATTAACGTCCTGGCCCTTACCGATCATAATAGCGGCCTCAACTGTCCGGCATTCGCAAAAGTCTGCCCTCCGCTTGGCATTCTCCCCATTTTTGGTATAGAAGCCTCAACCCTGGAAGAACTCCACGTTGTCTGCCTGTTTCCCGGCCTGGAAGCCTGCATGGATTTTAGTAAATATGCCTACAGCATCCTTGTGCCTTTTCCCAATAAACCGGAAGTAACCGGAGACCAGGTTTATGTCGATGAGAACGAAAATATTTTGGGAATAGTGGAAAATTATCTTGTTAATCCCCTGGATATTTCGGTTGATGATATAGGATATAAAGTAAAAGAGTACGGAGGAATTGCCATACCAGCCCATGTTGACAGGCCTTTTTTTTCCATGCTGAGTCAGCTTGGGGCAATTGTTAAAGGACCATGGCCGGCTATAGAATGTATTAACATTCCGCCCCATAATTTAATAGATGCCGGCAAGCCGGAGACTCACGGCTATCCCATGATAACCGCTTCTGACGCCCACCACTGCGAGCATGTCGGCCGCAGGGCGTTTAAACTGGAAGCGGAACTGGACGAACTGGCGCCCAATGGTTTGCAGGGCGGAGTTGATCTGAACGCTCTGACTGCCGCTTTGGATAAAAGGCCAAAATGAAATTTTTTATAGAAAATAAATTTTTTAAAAAAAGAATTGCTGCCGCTTATCGGGTTTTTTTAATAATAATTTTTATTAATAGCGTCTCATTGCTGTTCCCCGCCGCGCCCATTCAGAAGGCCAGCCTTGGCAGTCTGTCCGCTGGCGCTGCCCGTTCAAAGCTTATATCGGCGGCAGAGGCCTATCTGGGAACAGGTTACCGCTATGGGGGTATTGATAGCCGCGGAATGGACTGTTCCGGGCTGGTATACGCGAGTTTTAAGGACGCTTTTAAAATAACCGTTCCCCGAACCGCGGCTAATCTTTATGCCTGGGCCGAAAAAATTCCTGCCTCCGAGCTTGATCGCGGAGATTTGGTTTTCTTTACTACCACAGGGCCCGGTATTACACATGTCGGTATTTACGCCGGAGACGGAATTTTTATTCACGCGCCGTCCGGTGGAACCCGGACCGGCGTTGTTTATTCCCGCATGGATGAATCTTACTGGCACCGAACTTTCGCAGGCGCCGGCCGCGCTCTTCCGGGGGATGACAATCCCGCAGTCGCTGCTGCCACAGCTGCCGCCGGCACAACACCCGGAACTCCGGCAGCATCCGCGTCTGCTGCACCCGCGCCGGCCGCAACAGCCAGCTACGGCAATCCGGCGACCTGGACCGATTCTACCGGACTGTTTTTTGGCCTTGGAATTGAGGCCGGGATCGGCAGCCTTTCCTATGATTTTTTTGGAGGCGCCGGTTTTTTGGCAAAAGCCGGTTACAAAGGTCTGTTTGGCCCCGGTTTTATGATTTCGCTGGAGTTCCGGCCCTGTTGGGACAGGTACACAGGCAGCTGGCGGTTTCCGCTGGCTTTGTCCCTGGGCGGTGATGTTTTCCAGGTATTTGCGGGACCTGTCGCGGTTAACGGGGATCCGCAGAAGATATTTGCCGGTACTGGATCCGCCAATGTGTGGTTTTGGGAATTCGGTATTTCGGCCGCGTTTAAACCTTTCCAGGTTAGTAAAGGGGCAGCTTCATTTTTTTTTGAGTTAAGCTGTCAGCCGCAAAAATCCATCGGCAGTACGTTTTCAATTGCCGATTTGGCTTCAAATTTGCGATCATCAATAGGTTTGCGTTATTTGTGGCTCCCTGCAAAATAATTTCTTTCTGTAAATTAATTTTGTAACTTCCCATAAATGTTATTGTTATATCTGCAGAAGGGCAGGACAGAAATCTGCAAACGAACGCTTTTTTGTCCGGCAAACCTCCAATTTTCTATCCCTTCATGCCGCCGCCGTTTTCCTCCTTATCGGCGGCGGCATTTTTATATATACTGCAATCATGCTAGTTACAGTTAAACCGATTAATAAATCTTCAATGGAAATCAAGGCTCTGGCCTTTGATTTGGACGGCACCCTTCTGGGGCCCAGCGTTGTTTTAACCGAAAAAAGCCCGCTTGGATCCGGCGCTGTTCTTACAGACAGGACTCTGCGGGCAGTAAAAGCTTGCGCCGAAAAAGGCCTGGAACTGATTATTGCGACCGGCAGGGCGGTGGAGGCTTCGGAAAAATTCCGTATTCCAATGGAAGCACACGGTCCGATGGTGTATTTTAACGGCGCGATTATCGCGGATATGCCGTCGGGTAAAATACTGCATACCACGCTGGTTTCCAAAGAAATTGCCAAATTTTGTCTGGAATTGTCCCGCAAAAAAGGAGTCTACTTTCAGCTTTATAAACCCGGAACCGCTCAAATGCCGGGCCAGCCCCTGCTTACCGCAGAGGATCACCTTCAGCGTGAATTGTATCATAAACACACCGGAATACTGGCAGGAATTTGCGATTTAGACAAATTATTGGAAGACCCGCATCTGCAAGGCTGCATCAAGTGCATGTTCCTTGCGGATCCCGGAGTTCTTGACGGCCTTCGCCCTTTTATAGAAGAACGTTTTGGCAAAGACGTTTACGTTGTAAGGTCAACCAGCACTTTCCTTGAAATCCTTAATCCGGGCGTATCCAAAGGCGTAGGTCTGGAGCTGGCGTTAAAACACCGGGGCATTAAACCCGCAGAAACAATCGCGTTCGGCGACGAAGAAAACGATCTGCCGATGTTTAAAAACGCAGGTATTTCGGTCGCGCCCGCCAACGCAAGAGAAAAAGTCAAAGCCGCGGCAGACTGGGTAACCGCTTCCAATGCCGAAGACGGGGTCGCGGTTTTTTTGGAAAACTATATTTTATAAAGCCTTCTCCATGCCTTCTTTGGCGTACACAGCATCCAGGCCGACCTGGTCGATGTCTTTGGGATAAACCCCGATGTTTACCATATCAGCTGGCTTGATGTTTTTGTAAGCTTCTGCAAAAGCCGCCTTGACTGTTTCCTGCGACTGGCAGCGGCGGGTAGCGCCCAGGATTTTGAAAGCGATACATGGTTTATTTGTCGTACGGATTGTCTTGTACATGACCGGAATGTCGGCTTCAAAAAAAGGTTCTTCTGTGTTGGCCTTGCCTGTTATCGCGCTGCTTACGCGGTCTATGCGGCTAAGGTTGTATACGCAGGCCATATAAAAATCAATGTCCCATTTGTGTTCATCGGCGAATTCGATTACATAAGGCATGTGAGTGCCAAGGCCTACCGGGAGGCCTGTTTTGCGGATAACTGCAAGCCGGCGTTTTATTTCGTCATAATTGCCTTCTTTAAAAAGCGCGTCTGTTACTGTGCCGTGATGGTAGATTGCGGCGGCTCCGGCTCCTGCCATTTGGGAGATGTTGGAATCAATGGAAAGGGATTCCGGCGTTGTCTGGCCTATCCAGCTGAGTTTGCCGCCTTCCAGCCAAAATTCCCTTAGTATCCGCATTATGTGTTTGTCTCCCCTTAACTGGACAGCATTGATTCCGCATTCTGCGGCGCGGTACAGGGTCTGCTTGATTTTTTCGGTTGTAAAATAATCCATCATCGCCGCGTCGAGTTCCCTGCTCACATGGGAATTCCCGCTGAAGGGATTTCCCCCGATTATTAGGCGCGTAATCATTGTACTTCCAAGTTTAACGGCCGGCAGCATAATTTACCTCTTATCGCAAAATTTACTATATTGTATATTATGACCTACTATATTGAAAGCCGTCAGACGGATCCTGCCTACAATCTCGCGCTTGAACAGGCGGTATTTGATTCGGCCGATCCATCAGATGCCTATTTTATGCTCTGGCAGAACCATAACGCGATAATTATCGGCAGGCACCAGAATACCCTTGAAGAAATCAACAGCGCTTTTGTAACAGAACACGGAATCTCTGTGGTCAGAAGGCTCTCCGGCGGGGGGGCTGTTTACCATGATCTTGGAAATCTGAATTTTACTTTTATTACCCCTGCGGGAACCGCGGACAAAATTGATTTTTCTTTTTTTTGCAGACCTGTTCAAAAGGCGCTTTTGCCGCTTGGAGTCCCGGTAGAAATCTCCGGCCGCAATGATATGACAGTTGAGGGCAAAAAGTTTTCCGGAAACGCCCAGTATATAAAAAACAACAGGATCATGCATCACGGAACCATCCTTTTCGATTCGGATCTGCAGATGCTTTCTGGAGCGCTCAAGGCAAAAGACAAGGTTGAATCAAAGGCGGTTAAATCTGTTCCTGGCAAGGTTACAAATATTAAACCATACATGGAAAAAATTATTGATTTTCAAAAATTCCGGGATATATTCATGAAGAATATGATTGCCGAATTCCAAATGCAGGAGTTATCCCTGACATCGGGGCATCTTGAGATGGCCGCCGATTTACGGGAAAAAGTTTATTCGCAGTGGGACTGGAATTACGGCAGATCACCGCCGTATACCTTGCGCAAAACCAGACGGGTCGAAGGCTGCGGTAAAATTGATATTTTTCTTGATATCGGCAGGGAGGGCTTGATTGCCGGCGCCGCAATCTACGGAGACTTCTTCAGCAGGAACGAACCAAAAGTATTGTGCGATATTCTCACCGGACACCATCTGGAGTACAATGAATTAATGGCAGCTCTGGCCGGCACGGATATATCCCAATACATCAATGCCCTTGAAGCCAATACTTTTATCAAACTTCTGCTTGAGTAAGCCTGAGTTAAAAAAGGAGAACCAAAATGAAAAGAGCTGTTTTTCTGGTTTTTTGTGTGCTTGCCCTGGCCGGTCTGACATTTGGCCAATCGCTTTCTTTTGGGACAGGTTTTTTTATTAACGACAGCGGTGTAATAATAACCTGCGCTCATGTAATTGAAGACGGGGAAAAGATAACTGTAAAAATTGCTGGTACCGAATATCCTGCCCAAATACTTAACACCAATACCGATATGGATTTGGCTGTTATCAAAATTAACTACAGGAATTCAAACCACTTTAAAATCGCGGACTTTGCCAATATGAACCTTGGAGACAAAATTTCTGTAATGGGCTATCCGCTGCCGACCATCCTGAGTTCTGACATACGCTATACCGAGGGCACTCTTTCCGCAAAGAGCGGATTGAAAGCCGACGCTTATTATTTCCAGCACAGCGCACCGATGCAGCCCGGCAACAGCGGCGGCCCGATTTTGAACAGCAGATTCGAGGTAATCGGAGTAGCGGCCGCTGTCATCGATGATACTGTTGTTAAAAAAGATTCCGGTTTAATTCCGCAGAATATCAACTTCGGTATCAAGAGCGACTATATCGCAAAGGCGCTCGGCAGCGTTAAGCCGGGAAACGGTAATGTATTTTCCATTACTGACGCGGAAAAAGCCACTGTCCAGATTCTGTGTTACTATCCGGATACGCAGGCTCCGGTTACAGTAACAGTAATAAACAATACCGGTTATGAAGGCTGGTATTTGTACATCACGCCTGTTTCAGAAGAAAGCTGGGGGCCGGACCGGCTTGGAGACGGCGTTCTCAAAGACGGACAGTCTGTTACTATTGCTGATATTCCGGCAAGCTCAGACGGCCGCTATGACTTAAACCTGGTAGACAAAGACGATGACTCATATACCAAATGGAACATCCGCATAGCTTCGGGGCAAAAAATAGAATTTACATTTGACGATTTTGATTATGATTCCCAGGAAACTGTTACGTATAACGGCCCGCCTGTAACCATAGTCAACAATACAGGGTATGTAATTTATTATGTGTACATAAGTCCCTCCGATGAAAAAACCTGGGGAAAGGACAGGCTGGGTTCAGACCAGATTATGGGAGACGGCGAGTACGTTACGCTTAATCTGCCGCAGCCGCTTAATGTTGTTTCTGAATACGACATAAGGGTAAAAGATTCTGACGGCGATACCTATACCAAATACAATGTAATTTTAAGAGCAAACGGCCGGGTTGTTTTTACATTTGACGACTTCGATTGACAGCAGCGGCCGAGTTTTACGGGAGGCAGAAATGGATAAGTATTTAACCGAAAAATATTTTGATGAAGAAAAGGCAATCGCCGGCCTTGCCGGTAATGATACAGAAGCTGTACTTGAAACAATTGCCTCCCGTTACATGGGCGCCAATCCGCGGAGTGACTATACCGCGAGGCCCTATATCAACAGCGGCATAAGACGCAATAAAGACTACCGTTATGAAGCCGATCTTAATAAAATATATCCGCACGCGCCGGATTTTTCGTATGTTTACGCCTGGGGCAAGTACCAGAGCGCCGCAGACAGCGAGCTCAAGTTCGTCCTTATTCTAAAGGGGCCTGTTAAAATCTGGATGAACAATGAAATTGTTTTTGGCACAACCGCAGAAACCGAACGCTATGACAACGCTGTGCTTACAATTAATCTGCCGGTCAAACAGGGATGGAACCATCTTGTTCTGCGTTTTACAAAAACAAAAACCGGCTTTGGCGCGGAGTTCGGTACATGGCTGGGTAAACTTTGTTATTATTTTTTTAGAGGATTATCCGGTGAAACTCCGGCGGCTGACGCCGGGGTGACTGTCACCGAAGGATTTGACATAACCGCGCCGCTTAAGGAGCCTTTGGAAAATGTAACGCCTGAAGTACTCGGCCCGCTCTGTATTCCTGCCGCCGCATGGACCGACGATGAAAGAAAATCGGGTCTGTTGCGCAGAATTTTTCCGCAGGCCAAACACGGCGATTTGGTTCTGGCAAGAACAGAAGTTTTTATTGCTGTCCCGGGAGTGTACAAGTTCGGCGGATACCAAACCGGTAAATGCAGTCTTTATGCGGGCAGGAACCTGGTAAAAAAAATCGACAGCGCAGGCGAGTTTAACTTTGAATACAGGCTGGAAGCCGGCATAACAGTTTTATCCCTGGTAACCATTTGTCCCGGCAGCCTCCAGGAGCAATGGGATTTTACTTTAAAAATAACTCAGGTTCAGGCGGTGCTTACGGCATCTGCAGCCCCGGAATTTCCTCCTGCCTCTGCTGCCGCCCTTCCCGATGTATCCGCCGTTATTGTAAATCCCTTTTTTAATACCGCGCAGTTCCCGTGGATTTTTGCCGGCCCCTTTGCAGGAATTTTTATTAATGAGCTTGCCTTGCAGGGACTGGACAGTTGCGGATTGTTTATCAAAGATGCGCTTATCGGCAGAGCCGCCGGTCCTGCCGGCGAAAAAACTTTTTGGCGGCTTGACGCGCCGGACACCTGGGTAAGGCTGTACAACGACAATCCCCTTTACGGCCACTGGAATTATCCGCTCGGCGTTACGCTGTACGGCCTGATCGAAACCGCACGCTATTTTTCCGGGCACACGCTGCCGGGAACTGCACCGGACGCAGCTGCCGGAAACTCACCACAAGCGAATGATTACCGACGTGGTACCGGCGCAGCCATCGCGTCTTATGTCCGGTCCCACGCGGCCAAATCCGTTTCGACACTGGAATACGCGCTGTTTGATAAAGAACAATTCGGCGGCGCGACTGCGGTTCATCATTTATTAACTTCGCTTGACAGCCTTGACGACTGCGGCTCCTTTGGCTCACTGATTCTTGAACTGGCAAAGGATCAGGACATCGGGGATTTTTCACTTGCCGCAGACCTTACAGGAGATCACATTCTGAATAAACAGGACCGCCGTCCGGAAGGCTGCTTTTGGCGCAAAAAGATGATGCACCATTTCCACAACGAAACCCTGTGGGCTGACGATCTATACATGAGTGTACCCTTCCTCTGCCGTTACGCTTCGTATAAAAAAAACCCGGCCGTTCTGGATTTAGCCGCGCAGCAGTTTGAAGGCTTTAAAAAATATTTGTACATGGAAGACAAACATCTGATGGCCCATGTTTACGATTTTAAGCGCGGCATGAATACCGGTATCCCGTGGGGCCGCGGCAACGGCTGGTCAATTTTTTCGCTTACAGAACTGCTGATGGTCCTTCCGGAAGACCATCCAAAACGTAATTTCTTGCTTGAATTTTACAGGGATCTCGCTTCTGGTTTCCTTGCAAACCAGGACCAAAACGGAATGTGGCATCAGGTACTCAACATGCCTTCGTCCTACATTGAAACATCCTGTACCGCCATGTTCATCTGCGCTTTCTCCCGCGGCATCCGTTTTGGCTGGTTTACCGGGCAGCTGCCCGGCGTAAAATCCTGCGGCACTGCTCCGTACCGCGCAGCAGCCGAACACGCCTGGCAGGCGCTCCGGCGTTATTCGATAGACAGGGACGGCAATATCTATGGCGTCTGCCGCGGATCGGAGTTCTCGTTCAACCCGCGTTACTACGCCGAGCACCTGCTGCCACGCCTCAACGACACACACGGCATCGGGATTGTGCTGCTGGCCGGCGTGGAGTTGATGAAGATGCGAAGAAGGACATAAAATGGACACATCAAAAATTGTAAAACTTCAGGATATATCACTGCAGAATAATAAAGAAATAGATGAAAAATATATTCAAAATTATTTGGCAAATGAACCTGGTGTTTTGGGATTGGGGGATTTGGTATTATTGGCAAAAGAAAAAATTCAACCCAAAGCCGGAAGACTTGATTTGCTTTTTCAGGATTCAGATACAGACAGACGCTACACTGTAGAAATACAATTGGGTAAAACAGATGAAAGCCATATTATAAGAGCAATCGAATACTGGGATATAGAAAGAAAAAGATATCCGCAATACGATTATTGTGCTGTAATTATTGCAGAGGATATTACAACCCGGTTTCTGAATGTAATTCAGCTGTTTAATGGACAAATCCCCTTAATTGCCATTCAAATGAACGCATTTAAAATTGATGACAAAATAGGGATTAAATTCATAAAAATACTGAATGAAGTAAAATATGATATTGAACCGCCTCTTGTTGAACCAACTAACCGCAAATATTGGGAAGAAATAAAAAGCACCAAAGAAATTGTCATACTGGCAGACAGAATTTTAGGGATAATAAACGAAATTGAGCCCAATTTTGAACTGAATTATAATAAACATTACATTGGATTATCCAGGAACGGAATTCCCTTTAATTTTGTGATAATGGGAGCAAAGAAAAACTTTTTGCGGCTGGATTTTAAGCTTGAACAAAACGGGGAGACAGAAAATTTATTCATTGAAAATGAATTGGATGTACTGGATTATAATACAAAATCTAACAGATACAAAATACGATTAACCGGAAGTGAAATCGATCATAAAAGAGAAATTATCAAAGAATTATTAAAAAAATCATATGAATATTTTAAATGAAAGGCATTGCGACAAAAGACATTGCGATCACCGTATTGCCTCAAAAGAAAATCTAGCCGAAAAAAGTGTGCCTCAAAAGTCGAAATTCTAGCCGAAAGGTTTGTGGAAAACCAGTGTTTTGCAAGAAACCTTTGTGGAAGGAATATTTGCTTCA
>Ga0123357_10011107_pt1 | contig 11522 bp, 7 predicted proteins | sample TergutEmb28metaG_FD_89873 | JGI IMG/M metagenome (GOLD analysis project Ga0123357, IMG submission 89873) | Embiratermes neotenicus P4 segment gut microbial communities from Petit-Saut dam, French Guiana - Emb289 P4 | ecosystem: Host-associated > Arthropoda: Insects > Digestive system > Gut ...
CTCATAGATTCTAAACAAATACTGTTCTACACCCGTTATATAGATGATAACCTCATCATTTATGATACTGAAAGCACCATCCAGGACAACCTGACACAATACATCAACTCAGTGCAAACTGATTTGCAATTTAATCCAACACGAGAATCTAACGGCTGCATCAACTTTCTCGATTTAACAATCATCAGAAGAACCTCCCACCTAGAAACTGATATTTACCGAAAACCTACAGCAACAGACACCACCATACATTTTACATCCATCCACCCTAATGAATACAAATTCGCAGCTTACAGGTATTACGTAGAAAGAATGCTCAACCTACCACTCAATTCAAAACACCAAAAAAGAGAATGGTCAACAGTTCTTCACATAGTCCCGCAAAACGGTTTCCCACCTACAATAATACAAAAACTAAGACACCAGATAAAACATAAAACAAAGCATACCACACCGCACACAAACACAAACACGAACAAAACAAAAGATGGGTAACATTCACCTACATATCACCACAAGTACACAAGGTCACAAATATATTCAGAAACACAAACGTTAAAATAGCATTCAGATGCCGAAATACCATAACCAACGTGATCAAACCTTCAAAAAACCACAACATTCCGCCCCACAATAAATGGGGAATTTATCTACTGACATGCAGCACATGCAACCTGGCATACGTAGGCCAAACTAGCCGTAGCCTGAACATACGTTTCCAAGAACACATAAGATACATTAGGAACAACAATCCCCAATCAGCATACGCTCAGCTTATTCTACAAAACCAGCGCGAATACGGCCAAATGAATAATATAATGACCTTGCTAAAACCCCTAAATAACCCAAGCTTGCTCATTCCTTAAGAGCAATACTACATCCAAACCCTTTACGGAGAAGGCAAACTCATTCCGGAGCAAAGCCCAGGATAAATAAACCCCCTATTTCAAACGGTCATTAACCCCCAGCCCCCACATTCCACATGAACAGACCAGTTGTGCTTCAGCCTGCAAAACGGATACCATTCCAACCTAACCATACCGAAACTCTAACACACATCGAACCAAGGTCTGTGCAATCTCTAATTCACAATAACATAGTATATTAACAAAGCCATTACCAATCAACCAAGAAAACATACTACAAACATGAGAACACAATAATCACAAAGCAGAAAAGGCCATACCAGTCAGTATCCACAGAAATACGCTTACCAATTACAACAAAGCGACAAAGCACGTCACATCAAACACACACCATTACACACCATAATTTACGCTAATGTTAAATCCTCCGTCTATACAGAACAATACGACCAATGTGGTAATTCAACAGAATAGTCGCAAGCTCCTGATGATGGATATATTAATGTCCGAAACATGTTGAGCACATAAATAACAAGCGACATCAAGTTGGTCTTTTATTCTTCGACCTTAATTCACGTTTTAATTCAAATTAAGCGAATGTATTGGTGTTTTTGGTTTATATACACGCGGCATGATTGACTGTATAGACTGGAAGACAGAGAAACGGCATGAATGCACAAATATGGGGAAAGTAAAGCGACTCTAATTATGATGGCAACTCACTGCCTGAGCGGGGCGTACGAAATATCAGGCAGCTTGATTTTTGTTGAACAGAGTGTACATGGTTTTTGTCACTCGTAGCAGGTCATCAGGATATTCCTTAAGTCTTAGGTAAAAATAAAAGAAATTAGTACGAGGTTTTATCAAAGACGCCTACACAATTCAAACACAGGATACAGACAAGTTTCGTCCTGAAATCCGGATGTGCTCTCGAGTCACATATACCTCCACAGCGTCAAAATTGTTCTGCCTGGAACACCATAATATTGACCTATGTATCACCGCCGAAGGTGTACGACCTAAACGACTCGCCACAATCCAAGAGAGAATTTTGTGATCTGTGTCTAAAAGGTTATCTGGCGTATATTTCTCCGGTTAAATCGGAAGCCACAACACCAGACCCTACGTTAGTGCTGCAGTTTTCCTGCACTGACGGAACATCTGATTGTATAAAATCAACATATTGCTGTAAATTAATTCACAATACACCTTACATAATTACAAACGTATGTCATTGCACCCTGGAGATTTCTTAGTATCTCCTTATTCCACCGCAAAATCTAATTCCATTTCCGTGATAGGCATTAACAACTACTACCTCACCTCCACTGGTAATTCACCAGTCACTGTCTTCTCCATTATGTTGATACACTCATCCACCGTCGTCAATCCATGTCGCTTTCGCAGAAGGCCTGGCATGGTATGCACAATTCCGTACTGTTTTAAGTAGGTCATTGGTCCTACTTAACTTCCGAGTGATCGGACGGACTTTTCTCCTGACCTACCGTTGGAAGAGGTGAAAGAGCTTCGGTTTTTCCTTCAAGAGGTTTGCTGCCTCTCTCGAATTTGTTACCAGCAACTGCGTCCTCTGCTTTTAAAAGTGCAGTTTTGCAATTCTGTTCCTATGAGTCCCAGGGTCTTGAACGCTCAGCCTCACATTATATCTACATGTTAAGGATTCGAAGGCCAGCATGCATGAAGATGTCATCAAACTTTTAGGGAGTCAAATCCCGCCCTATCGCTTCGCTTGGGAATTAGCAAGGGAAATGCTAGTGTAAAATGGGCATACAGATACACATAAATTAATGTAACGAACAATAAATATAAAGTTACAAGAAAAAGATAAAACCAACAACAACCAGCAATTCAATTAGCAATATTAGCGTACTCATCACCATTATGGACCGCCCGTCAGCCACCGAGAGAAATGGTGAGCGAGTAAGAGAGAGAGAGAGAGAGCGCTGCCGTCTATACAGCCCAGCTCGCAACGGCGTGACAACTGAAACGAATTCCCCAGTCATAAACACGGAGACGGAACCCGTCGTACCCTCTCCCCCTTACCATAGGCAGCGACGAATAACCGAGCGATGACCGTGAGGGAAAGGGTGGAAGGATGTCGACGGTCACATGATTTTCTCGAGTCGATGTGTACTCACAGTTATCTCAGTCCCTCATATTATGAGATAAGCAAGTACAGTAAAATTCCTCATTCATCAATCCGAACACCTTGCGCTCCTTCCATTCCTGCATGAATAAAACCATGTGGTCTTTTTGATATACTTATCCCACAAAAAATATATATATATATATATATATATATATAAGGATTGTGTTATTGCACTGAGATACCTGCAACTTGTTTATTCTCTAGATATCCGGGGTCGCCTATGTTTATTCTCCAACAACTGGCTATTGAGTTTCCACAGACTACAACCACGTTTTACCGTCGAAACTCCTGGGCAATCTCCCGCACACTGCCACATTACCGTCAAAACAGCTACTACACTCTCACCCCACCTTGTTTCCAATTTCGTATGCCGAAACACTGATATTGCCGAGCTGTGCCTCGCTCTGATTTGCATAATTTTTCAATGTCTCCCACCGAGCTGTATTTTTTCAGATATGTGTAAGGTTGAGGTGACGTATCACCATTGGTCGGACTCCACTAATGGCCCGCGCCTCCTACAGTCCGCGGACGACAAGACACTTCTGAATTCATCGCCCACGATCAAATCAAGAGAAGATATCAGGTGTCGCAGATAAACATTATATATGTGCTCGTTGTCCTCTTTTTGGGATGTGTCAGGAAACACATGAAAGGTTACAATACTAATATTGGCAGAAAGTGCAGCCACGCCTTGCTCAACGGCAATTTTGTTACTCTTGTCGTTCAAAATCCCCCTTTATCAAAATTGCCTTTTCTTAGTGTGTGTTGCCAATGTTCAAGTACATAACATATTCCGTTATGCTATTCAGATTCTTGGCTGTGACCTACTGCAACAGCAAAATGTCGATGTCTTGAATACGCTGTCTTCTAAAATTCGGAACCGCATCCTCGCCATTTAATCATTAATATTAAGCGTCGCTGCCGTACGGATGGACTCCACTGCTCACATATTGGCGACTCATCCAGACTTCTTCTTTCCATCCCTCACCTGACTCCTCCCCTTGACTCTCTCCCTTCGTAATGCCGCTACCTCTCTACGTTTTATTTTTACGAATCGAAATTGTCGACTAGGTTGTATTTGTGTCACAAAAGCCATTAAGTTTTCTCGGTCCTCCTTAACAACAATGGAGCCCCCGGCATCACTCGAAGTACTCCGCATTTGCCTCTCTGTTTCCATCTTCCTCCGGGAGTGAAAATCATCCCCCAGTTCGCATAACCTCTCCTAAGGTTTCGACATCCATCAGCGAGGAGGAAAGAGACGTTCACCCTCCTTCACCTCCCGAAGTACCGCTCGGCCTGTTACTGGTTCCGACTGTTATGTGTCTTCAGGTGATATTCCATATATCTCCGCCGGCTCCGTAGTTGTATCGACACAGAGGATGCCCCAGCTGGTTAACATAATCTTCGTTAACACCATACGTAAGCCCGGTGTATGAACATCCTCTATGGGGAGGGCGTCATATTGTCCTCTGTCTTACCTACGTCCCACAAACGGTGCTCCGAGGTGTCGGCCTTCAATATCCGCCCACGATTCCAAAGTAGCCCTAGCCTGTTTTTTCCTCTCCTTCTGCACGATGGATAGGGCTGGATAAGACGTCCTACCTTCTTACACCCACAACGAGTCAATGGCTGTCCTTTAAAGGAAACTAGTGCCCTATATCTAATAACAGAAATTGTATTGTATGTATTTCTTTGGTGTAATGGTTATGATGCGAAAATCATCCCTCATTTTTCAGCTTGGATCACCTCCGCTAGGCCATAAACCTCATAACCTATTGGATGATTTCATCCGACATATCAGGCGGTAATTTCGCTAGGCGAAACCTCCTTATCCTTAATACCGTAACAGTAATTCGGATTTGAATTACCTCACCCCTGAAGAGAAATTTACTCAACCTGCTGGCGTAGGCGAGTCGGAATTCCTCTTCACGTGTCGAATCCCGAAATTTAACGTTAACTTGCGCCCGTGTCCCATCCAATTGTACTGCACCGTGAGATTTCAGTCTTCTCTAAGATGAAAATATTGTAAAACTATTCATGTACCTCGAACGCCGAAATTTTAGGGCTTCCGATGTCGAAAGAACAGACAATGTTTGGTTCTCTCCCTCATATGACGAAGGACTAGTGTTTGACTCTCGAGGACAGTTAATGTAAACACACATACACACACACATACCACATCAGAAGTCTACACAAACGCACTTCCTTTTCACTAGCAAATGAAGATAAGTTAACCCTGCTTTTCACCCTCCATCTTATCACCGCTTCAACAGCCACTGATAGCGCATCTGGATTAAATATTCCTACGTAACAGACTGTAAAAAGGTAGGAAGTAAAGTTATCATCGATCATGCCAGGAAGACATATAGTGGGAACAGAGGTACAGCTCCACTTATTCTTAACCTAGGCACTGGATGGAACTGAATTGTCAGTTTTACGTCCCGGCCGTTTTACCTGATGGTTGGTACGAACGATAAACCTGACCTCATCAAATCACGTACATGCGTAATTCGATGTTTGTTTCGCTGATACACATTGTGACAATACGGCCACATGCAGAATTTCGAAGATGCATTACCGCTGTACATCGATTTTCTTTCCTTACAGTTGCAAATTTAGTAACCGTTTTACGGAGAATTCAGAATCAAGCAAAGCTTCATTCCTCATTCTGACCGTGACTTCAGTGCCTGCGGTATTTATAGTGCTATGATTGATAATGGCTGACTTACGCAAGAGGGCCAGTTCTGTTTAATCTTCTAAGCGCGACGTAGAATATGGATTTAAAACAAACGAGTTGTCTACAAGGGAAGAGAGGATTTTATAAAGGACGTTGGGGTTAGTCAACAGCACATTCAATATTTGACGTATGTATTACCGTCAACCACACAAAATTAATTAATTTCATCAATAGATGCTACATATTTCAGTCACTTGTACCACCCTCGGACATTAAAACTACATAATTTTAAACACACAATTAAAAAAGCGTGCAGATATTTTAAATTTGTTAAATATCACCCTAAAAGCCATTAAAAATTGTATGAAGCATTGGAATGAAATATTTTACATATTTCTTGTATAAGCCCTTGATTATGTGAGCCTCCTGTTATTTTTAAAAGCTGTTAAAATTCTTAATTATTTCGAGCATTTAGTTACATGGTGTACGTAGAAGCAATATTTAAGTTATCTTAAAATAGACTGGTGGTTTTTGTCCTCCTTTTTGTTTTACCTTATCTACTTATTACATTACGTCTGTCAGCGAAGTTTCTGCATATTATTTGTACTGGGTTTTGTTGGTATATAATTACGTTTTGGAAAATATTCAGTACTCCTACTGCTCCTGTTGTCTTGCAGAGGTGTTGTACGTACATTTGGCAACTTGTGTTTTTACAGTCATGTATTTTATTGCTTTAGGAGGGTCCACATGACAGAAACATGTATCTTTTCAAATAAAATTTGTTGTGGTTGACGGTAATACGTACGTCAATATTGATATAATATATCGTGACGGGATAAATTCCACAAAAATTAATATGGCAGACTGCCTTTACTAGCGGGGACCGTGGCAGTACAATGGTTAGGGTGCTGTGCTACAAATCGGAAGGTTGCTGGTTCGATCCCAGCTGGTGTCATTGACATAAAATCCTTCCGATTGCACTATGGCCCTTTGGGGTCGACTCAGCCCCTAACAGAAATGAGTACCAGGAGCATTTCCTGGGGTAAAGGCGGCCGGTGCGTAAGGCTGACAACCTTACTACCATCCTGTGCCGTTGTCATGAAATCTGGGAAACTTAACTTCCTGGAACCCCTTGGGCTACTCCAGACCTGTAACGGGACTGTTTTACATTTACCTTTACCTTTACTTGTGCTAGTTTCAGACGTCAGTACTAACATGGACACTTGCGATGTGTGCAGGGGAGGCCACGAAGCAAAATTTGAAAGAAACTAAGACTAGTACAAGTACATCGCAAGGTTAGCGCATATATGATATGACTACGCAGGTTATCGCTCGAGGGCAGGACGAATCGACTTCCACAGAAAATAAGTAATTTTCCTGATATTCTACATATACGAGTAGCAAAAGTAAACCTGCATTTATGAAAAAAGGGCTGAGTGCTCTGAAAATCGCAAAATGCAATTTAGCATAAAAACAATCTCGGAATTGACATTAGCTGCCGTTAAAAGGAAAATTGAATAAAATTTACGTTGGTTACTGTTATGTGCAGGAACATCTCCAAGAGTCACCAGAATCCCCTATAATTCGTTATGATTTAAATACTTTGTGCATAATTTCTTGAAATCTAATACAGCAGAAATTATAGGAGCGAGTTCACTTCTTACTTATATGAAGCACAACCTCTACAAGCGCGGAATTCACTTACATTAGTGTGTTAACAAAACGTTTCAAGGGCCCAGTGTAATGTGTGGGGCCTGCGGTGGAGAGCAGCCTGCTCAAAATAGAAATCCATCAGGTTCTGTACACCGTGAGAACGGTCACTTGAATCTAGTATTGTTGATGTCTGCAAATCCATAGCATAAGCAATAAATTTCTTTGTTGTCTTAGGAATATAACACATGCTTGTTTTTGGTTCAGCGTCTCACGATTCCTTCATGTCAGTACAAAGAAATAATATATGCGGAAGATACTGTTACAAAAATATACTTGGTGGCCAGGTTATCACAGTGCAGAAGTGACACTGGCATAATGCTGACCTCAGAACAACAATCACTAGAAGCGATGCGATGAGTCGATATAGCCACGGTCTGGGTGCGACCCGGGCCAGATTCTCCGGACCCATCCAGACCGACACTGAAGTCCACCAAGCGTCCTGCAAAATGGGCACTGTGTATCTTTCTCGGGGTTAAGGTGGGGGGACGCTGATCACCAACCCCTTCAAGCTCCGGGGTCTGGCGTGTTTGGCACGTAATGGGACAACCGTTACTATTGGCAATGCTAGAAGTGTTGAAATAGAACTAAAACTTTGCCATACTGTATTAAACGGATGACTAAGAGAATCAGTGTGAAATAAAAGTCACTGCTACGTACAAGTTCTGCAGGCAGAGTGTCAGTGACAAACACTGCGCTACACAAAATGGCGGTGACAGCAGAAAATTTCCGTACACAGGGCTGCGTGTGGGAGGAACATTCTATCCTTTCTCCGGCTGAAAACTTAACGTACAATGCAATACTACAGAGCGACCTAGTGACCCATGTTTAACGGCTTTGGAGAAAGAATCTGTGAAACGGCTTGATTCTGAAAAGGCAGTAGACAAGTTTGAATCCGAGAACCAAAATAAAATTCTTCTGAATAAATAAGGCGAGAATAATAGTTATTTTTAAGCCACGTCGCAATAAATATTTGCAACATGCGCCTCTCATGTCCTCCACGTTTGTCTATTCGTCCATCCGACTAATTAGAATTTCGAATTTTAATTAATTGTGGCTCATAAAATAAACCGCATGACTTTGTCATTGTCCGTTATTTTCACATCAGAAGTTTACAATCGTTTAGACTATTTTGTATGGTTTTTTACAAAGAGCTGGGTCCACTCATGCATATAGTGACCCATCCTTGGCTCACCTAGAAAAAAATCTGACGCCGGGCCTGGTAAAAGATAACCCACAGATTTGAGACAGGGACTTTAACTATTAAAAGAAATAAAGCATAAACGCATTGATGGTTTGATTGTGTGGTTGAGAGAGTAGGTCTGTATCTGATGTTATAGCAGTCACTATAAAAATAATAATCCTTGAAACAGAACTTAGAAACTTGATAGATATACAAAATATTTGACAGAATTTACTATAGTACTGCCATACTGACTTGGGTTGAAATCAGTTGTGTGTTTCGGGTACTCCTACTACAGGAGCGCAAAAGAATGATTTTTACTAAATGCAGTTACACAAACTTGACAGATATTCATGCCCCAAACTAGATTCAGATCCGCCATAACAGTTTTCGAGAATTTCAGGAGAGTGCCCAGCTCCCAAAGTGCAGTCCTATAATTAGCCTTTTGCAATTTCACTTGTTTTAACAGTCTGTACTTGAAATAATGCGGTATTATACGGTAAGAGTTCACTCTAGTCGCATGTTACGAGCGCTGCAAATTATTCTGGGTGGGTTTTGTTCAGAACATTGATAAAGTGGACATTGGTAAGTAGCGGTACTTCGATCAGTAAATAACACAATCGAGGCCCAGTGGTTTTGTTTCATGAACATTGGATGCTTTATTTGGTGTGATTAAGTGTTAATACGACTACTACCTCTTTAATTCACGCCAGTGTTTTACGTGACTACTTGTTCAAAGTGTACTGAAACTGCCGAAAAGTACTGTCTACTTTCGTAGCAGCCCAAAATGTTGTGTGGTGAAATACCTTCACAAATAGTTTATGCAAGTTTCGATAAGAATTTTGTTTTTGGAATTATAGAAAATAACATGGCTGCCATGAGAAATTTCATTTCATTTCACTTCTGATGAAGATTTCAACTGAACCACGGGAGCTGAAGTCCTTATATTTTGGGCGAAAATACTTCGAAAATGCTGTACATCAAAATAATACAAGAGTCGACAAATGTCGGTATGATAACCGTTAGACAAACTTTTCCCTCGCCAGACCTTTCTCCACAAGAGAATCCGCGCCAACCCTCGTCACTGTAAATGAAAATAGCTTTCGCTCTGATATTTCCCCTACACTTCGGTGTTAAAACATTTCAGTGCGATGTTAACAAAGGTTGTCATAAACAGACCACTTAGAATTTACTCTTCAATGTCTGTGGAGAATAAAAGACACATATTGATAAATCAGTGCTGTGCAATTTTAAACATTTTTATCCACGTCGACATTGACGATTTATGCATCACAGAAAAGGAAACGTTTATAAAAAGCGATCTGTGCATATATATTACATGAAAATAAAAAAAAATATTATGCAAGTTGTACAAATATATAAATAACTGAATTGTGGAAGTATTAATTTACGTACGTATACGTTCGCCTTTATTGACTCAAAATATGCAACGGAGTACATATTAGAGAACTAAGCTTCGTCCGGTCTTCCCAGAACATCGTTCTTTCAGACGGAACACGCAGCGCGCAATTTTATGTTTTTACAACATGTAAGAAAATGAAAAATATTGGGATGGTCATGTCTGTTCGTTTGTTTAAGGAAATCTGCATTTTCCAACTTTAGAATGAAAAGAAGAATTTTAGAATAACTGGGTAAGTGTATGATTCCACTGGAGGATACTTCACATTCCTAGTTTTTGGTTTTAGTTACTAACAACAACGCACGAATTTGTGAAGCGAGAACGACACAAGCGCCAACAGCGAAATAACCACAAAACCACATATTAGCCATAGGAATCGTAGTAACGGTAAGAGGCCTAATTATAGTAACTACGTTACAGTAACAAAAATAAGGGTAGTAATAATTTTTACCTCTATACTAAGAACAGAGATCTACATTCGAATGGGAATTCAGAGCTCCAAGGTGAAAATAATGCATGCGAAAATTTTGTGCCCTCCTGCAACAATCCAGCCTTTCAACCCTCATTACAATTTTAACCCCATCCACGCTGAGTTTCAGTAGAAATATCGCTTAGGATGAAGACGCTCCAGTGAAACGTGAGAAATAAATAACACTTATTTGCTAAATATTCTACAAATAATACTGTTAAATCTAAATGTTCAGTCTTCTGGGATGTGACGCTGTGTCATTTTGTGAGTAGTCCCCGACGTTTATAACGTACATTCCTTACAAACGTGGGTAAATACTCGCCCAGCGTAAAGGTGTTCCATCCCAAAAGACTGGAGTGCTTAACACCGATGTTTGTTCTGCATCTATAAACATCAACATAAACTCATTTCTTTCAAACTACCGACGTATATTCTTCTTACTCTCAAACCGTTCCTAGAAAGACGCTCCTTCACTGTTCATCTCAATGTCACATCCTCATCCCCCAAAACTACCCCCTCTGGCCTTCCCCAAGGAGCAGTTCTATCGACAACCCTCTTTGCACTTTATATCTCCGACATGCCACACCACCCTAACACACAACTAGCGTTATACTCTGATGACACCGCCATTCTCACTCAGTCTTGGCGAACTGACACCATAGTACACAGACTCACCCATGCAATGTCCGTATTACTTCGTTATTTTACCAGATGGAAACTTCAAGTAAATATTAACAAAACAGAGGCCATTCTATTCACTCGACGCTGTCCTGTTCCCCCAACACCTCTCCACTTCCAGCACACTGTAATCCCATGGAACTCACAAATCCGATATCTTGGTCTCCTACTCGACCCCAAACTCCTGTTTACGAAACATTTAACCTCAGTAACTCATAAAGCCACCGGCATTTTCCTCTAACTTTTCTCTCTACTCGCACGCGATTCAACGTTATACATTCCAAACAAAATCACTCTGTACAAACTATGTATCCGCTCTTTGCTCACATACGCTGCCCCCGTTTGGAGCAAC
>Ga0123357_10011108_pt1 | contig 11522 bp, 7 predicted proteins | sample TergutEmb28metaG_FD_89873 | JGI IMG/M metagenome (GOLD analysis project Ga0123357, IMG submission 89873) | Embiratermes neotenicus P4 segment gut microbial communities from Petit-Saut dam, French Guiana - Emb289 P4 | ecosystem: Host-associated > Arthropoda: Insects > Digestive system > Gut ...
CTTCTTCTTCTTCTTCTTCTTCTTCTTCTTCTCCTCCTCCTCCTCCTCCTCCTCCTCCTTCTTCTTCTTCTTCTTCTCCTCCTCCTCCTCCTCCTCCTCCTCCTCCTTCTTCTTCTTCTTCTTCTTCTTCTTCTTCTTCGGGCATTACAGTCCTTGGTGGAGCTTAGCTTCTTCTATAGAAGCTTTTGATATTCAGAGGTCCGTGAATTGTCACGTATTCTTACAATGAAAGCCAAAGAGATGCACTATTTCTCAGATTCATTTGATAAAATGCTCTACATGTTTCGGACAATTCCACTGTCCGTCATCAGGAGTATTTTAGTACTGTGTACACGCTTTAATTATTTGTCATGCTAGTTGTGTTGGCGTCTGCTAGCAGACGCCAACGCAACTAGCATGACAAATACCTACTGTGTGTACAAATTGTTGAGATACTCCTGACGATGGACTGTGGACTTGTCCGAAACTTGTAGAGTACTTTACCAAATAAATTGAGAATTAGTGCATCTCGTTGGCTTATATTATAAGAATACTATAGAAGCTTCTCAACAAAATACATATTTTTATGGGTTGGGGTTGTCACTCCCACGCCCAAAGAAACCTTCGTGTTCCTTACACTGCGTGGGGTTTCTTGATTGGCTGAGGACCTCTTAGTTTCTCAGGAAGGACTCTGGTCCATGCAGTTTGTGTAGCAAAATGGATTTCAGTGCGTGGCTGACTCATCCGTCACTGACTACACATTTATTTTCTGTAATCTATCGCAGAGGCTCTGGGAAGCCATATTGTATTTCCACGTTTAGCCTTGCTTTTAGATCCACCGAAACACCCAAGGATTCAGTAACAAAATCCCACACTTGGGATATGAGCTTGGAGTAATTACTAATATAAGCTGTGAAACCGTAGAGTCTTGTAGATTGGGGCACGTTTCGGAGGAATATTATGCATCTTTCTTCAGGGAATGTTAGGTCCTGGTGGAATCTGAACATCTTGTGTCATGTTACTGCCCTCTTGGTTTTTAATTTTCAACAATCTCGTTGACACCCTAATCACTTCGTTGCCAATTAGTAATTAATAATACAATCTCAGTTTGGGACAAGCACGTTAGTAGTAAGGAGCTAGCCATGGGGAGACAAGGGCTTTCGACTTTTTCCTGGGTATTTTGTCAGGGTGCCACCACGCCCCTACACCTTCATGATGTCACAGTTTTTGTCGCCGTGAAGTTTGGTGTAGTGCCACCATCGCCACCCCTACGCCACCCCCTACACCTTCATGACGTCACATTTTCTCCCGCCGTGAAGTTTGGTGTAGTGCCACCATTATCACCCCTACGCCAACAAGGAGTAGATGGGCCCCTACACGTACGTGACGTCACAGTGACCTCACGAATGAAGCAGCCATTTTGGTTTTTGAAATTTTGAGTTTGGGTGAGGTGGGGATGTTTGTACTTTTTCTTTAACTCTGTTGTGTTACGCCCCGGCCGCCTTAACCTCTGCCGCCGTGAAGTTTGGTAGGGTGGCACCATCGCCACGCCTACACCAACAAGAAGGAAGGAGTGAACTTGATGTTGGTCTTGCGATTTTCGACTTTTTTCGTGGGTATTTTGTCAGGGTGCCACCACGCCACCAATGCTAACCAAAAGGGAAATTTGGGGTTGGTTTTAGGCTTTCGACTTTTTTGTGGATATTTTATCAGGATGTCATCGCGCCATCTCTACATCGCTGGAGCGTAGACTAAGTACATTTTTGCACGTAGTGTTTTATTGTTAAGTAACTAAGTGTAAAACGGAATGTGGAGGATAGGGTTTAAGGTAAGAAATTTTTATTTACTGAATAAATTTAAAAAATGTAATTAGCACATTCAATGTTGAATCAATATAAGAAATGCAATTGGTACATTCTCTAAAGTATCGCTATTTTGTTAAATAAATGGTAGTGTAAAATACAATAATACCAATGAATTGTTGTACGTAAATGTAATTAGTACGTTCACTGTTATATCATCATGTTCTTACATACATGTTATATTAATCCATTAACCTCGCTAAGACAGGATTGGAGCCTTTGAAAATCATATTTCTCATGAAATAAGCTAATGCTTCCGGATCATAAATGATTTCATAAGCCGGTATTTGACATGGGCATCTATAGCTTAAATAATTTGTCTGCCCAAAATAGTCATTAAACGTACGTACTTGCACAATTTCCTTTTTCTAAAAATAATTATTAACATCTCTTTTGTGTAAGGCTAATTCTGACTGACTCTTTTCTCCGCTAGATCCGTGTTCTGTCATATTTCCCAAACAAATTTGTACACTTCTTGTTTGTGATATTAATTCGTCTTTTCCACCACAAAATGTAACCAAAAATAATTTTTTCTTTGTTTTTTAAAACACTATTCTCATTCAAGAAACATGCATGACATAGTAACAGAATAAAGAATGCACTTACCAATTATAACTCTTTGATAGGAACGTGGGTACAGTCTTCACAGCAAGCAAGATTATGTATGATTGACGTGGGAAAAGTCGTACAGCAAATCATCTCCAAACTGCAGTAAATGTGTGATCGCCTGTTAAGTATATGTATTTACTTTGTTACTGTGTCACTGCCCACTAGCAGACAGTTAACATAACTAGTATGACAGTAATCGACACAGTAACAAAATAAAACATACACTTATCACTTATAACTGGTTGATTAGAATGTAATACAGCAGGCAAGTCGCAAGGTGTACAGCAAGCCGGCTCTTTTGAAAAGGTCTGTGTTCGACTCCTGCCCTTTTATATGTCAACTATTTTCGCGTAAACAACACCTCCAAGTTGCTGGAGGGCAGGATAACCTCCCCTCTGAACATGTTCAATCCTGTCGCAGACACGTGTCATTACCATGCCCACGCTCGTCAACATCCTGCTTCAAAAACATATTTTCCTTATGCCGATTTTTGCACTAAACGCTCGTGTGGAATATTAAAATTAGAAATTTATAATTTAGATAATCTCTTTTTACACTTCAGTGAATAGCATTCAAACACATTCCACTAGCACGTGTAACTATATTTAGTAAACGCAAAACTGTACTATATAATTATCCAACGTCAGATTTCCAAAATTGACCGTGCCAAAATTTCGAGAAAATTTAATTTTTTATTCTCCATAGGATCACTCACGTTCAAATTCGAAATCGACGACAATACAAAAACGGATAAAAAACGCCATTTTAGAAAATTAAATTATAGCGTATTTCAAAATTTACTTATTCCTGTTTTTACACTAAACGAATAAACTTCTTACTGCGTCAAAATCTAGTGAAGCGACTGTGCTGCATTCACCTTCAAACATCTCGACAAAGAAACAAAACATATTTACTGTATGCCTATTTTTACACTAAACACTCGTGTGGAAATATTAAACTCAGAAAATTTAAAAATTTACATAATCCTTTCTTTACACTAAAGTGAAAAGCACTAAACACATTTTACAAACCAGTGTAAGTGTATCTACTGCATGTGTGCAAAAGGGACTATCACGTTCCAATTAGAAATTGTTTGAATTTTAAATTTGCCATTCACTTATCTGTGTTCTTACACTAAACGTACAGGCAACTCTGGTCAAGTGGCGACCGCATTGACTTTTACCCACCTGCTATCCTTCAAGCTTCTTTTCCCACACATGTAGGGTTTCCATCTCTTTCAATACTAATCAGCATGAATTACAATTAAAAAATATTAAACAAACCACACGGCAGCAAGGGTGGCGATAGTGACAGCCTGCCTATCAAACTTCATGGCGGCAAAGGCGTAGGGATGGCGTGGTAGCACCCTGACAAATTACCCACGAACCAAAAGTTTCTTGTTTGTTGGAGTACGGATGGCGTTGGTGCCACCCTACCAAACTTCACGGCGGCAGGGGTTAAGGCGCCCGAGCGTAACACAACGAAGTTAAAGAAAAAGTACAAACATTCCCACCTGACCCAAAATCAAAATTTCGAAAGCCAAAATGGCTGCTTCATTCATGACATCACTGTGACGTCATGTAGGTGTAGGGGCCTATCTACTCCTTGTTGCCGTAGGGGTGGCGTTGGTGGCACTCTACCAAACTTCACGGCGGCAGAAACTGTGATGTCATGAAGGTGTAGGGGTGGCATAGGTGTGGTGATGGTAGCACCTTACCAAATTTCACGGCGACAAAAAACTGTGACGTCATGAAGGTGTAGGAGCGTGGTGGCACCCTGAAAAAATACCCAGGAAAAAGTCGAAAGCCCATGTCTCCCCATGGCTGGCTCCTTTCTACTCACGTTCCTTCGCCACATTGTATCTGCCCAAAATACTGCACATTGTTAGAAATCAGGAGACCGCAATTTTAAAAAAAAATTCCTGCGTGAAAACCCGGAAATTTGTATTCTTAAAATCTCCATTATTTTTTGTTTCAACACAAAACACATAACAGCATTGAAGGCCACTGAATTTATTATTCAGAAAAGTAATGCAAAGTTGAAACGAATGAAGACCTCTTAATCGAGAGTTAAGAATAGCAGGAAGATATATTGCAAGGATGTGGATAGGAAACTGAAATGCAACGAGGCAAGAAAACAGTTTGCCATCCTTTTGTTTATGCGTCACTGCATGACAGCGCATGAGAGGTGGACGTAAAGCTGGACACAGCCTTGCCGATAGACGGCAGTGTGTAGTCAGCTTACGCATCGAAATTCTCAACTCTAAATGAACAGCTTCCAGCAGCCCTAAGTAACCCCCCGGCGCCGGTCTGGTCGCCGTGGAGAAGAGAAAAGCGTCTCGGACGCACTTAGCGCGAAACCCCACGTTCCCGATTTGCAACCGTTAGCACCATCGCTGTGATGATGGATTGGTGCTGGATTCGGAAAGTCTGTGTTTCGGGAATGCACACAGCTTGTGTTTATTTCATTATGTGTTTATTTAATTTAATAAAATATTAAATTTCACAGTAATAAACGTTAAGAAGTCTTGAGGAAATTAGGAACTGATCGTCTTCTAATTGAGTTACAGCATAGAAGGAAATAAGATACATCAGCGGCACAGGAGCCTTCTAGAAATATAGAACATCTTCAATATTCTGGATTCTAGAAGCGGGAACAGAAAAACGACTTTACTGAAATCCTCAAATATTGGGCCCCACTCTATAACACATAGTATGCCGGGATTTATGCATCCCTGGGATTTACTCTGCTTTGTTGCCCTGTGTTATTCTACTTAACTTGGCTGTATGCTACATTGCTTTGAACATTGCGTCCAAGGTGTCGCTGTTTTTGCTATTAAGGCATGCCTGCAGAAAGAGGCAGATATAGCTCCAATTATTCTTTGGTTTGTCACGAGGAGGTGAGTGTTCAGTTTGACGCTCCGGCCGCTTTATCTTCGAGAAAAGAATCTCTGCTACCCCTTCAGTACGAGGCTTTGTGGGCCGCAGAGGAAAAGCGAACGTTTTGAAAAAGAGATAATTTGACCTTTCAATACCTGGGCAAGATAAGAATTGAGAAACTGGATTGTGTTTTATAGTGCAGCACAGAAGGGATAGAGTTGGCAAGGCCATATGGTTAGTTACGGCATGAGAGTGAAAGGTGCCCCTGAGTGTCGTATTAAACAAAGTATTAGAATAAAGGTACTTACTGGAATACCGCAACACGTGTGTGCTGTCACCACTGACGGACGTCATACTCCGTGCTGATTTCATTATTCTGCAGAATTTAAGAGATATTCGCTGATTCCCCAGAAGCTGTTCTTCCGAAATTTCATCCAACTTTACCGTATTTCAAGGCGGCATATCACATTGATATTCAGCCCCGCGGGTACCTTAAATCTACCGCCGTAGTATTGTTTTTCCCCCACTGATAAATCTATCTGCCGCTGAGCAATTCCTGTTACTTCTTGCAAACGAAATGACCCTTGTTATTGACTTAAAAAATATCGTAATAAAGAGTTGTATATTTATTTTCAGAGTCTGTAAAGGTGAAATTTTTCTTTAAACATTGATTGATAGCGCAAACAAGATTAGTTCGACAGAGACAGACAGCTGGTAAGGCATCTAAATATTCTGTTAGTGTACACTAATTATGCTGGTAATGTACACTATTTATGCTGGTAGTATACACCAAGTATTCTGTTAGTATACACTAATTAGGCTGATTGTGTACACTAACTATTCTGTTAGTGCACACTAATTATGCTGATAGTGTTCATTAACTAAGCTGGTATACACTAACTATTCTGTTAGTGTACACTAATTATGCTTTTAGTGCACACTAATTTTACTGGTATTGTACACATATATGCTGTTAGTGCATACTAATTTTGCTATTAGTGCACACTAATTTTGCTGGTAGTGTACAATAATTGTGCTGGTAATTTACACTAATTATGCTGTTAGTGTACACGCGTTGATTACTACATATGTGAAGAGATACATTGCTCCATGGAGTGTTAACAATCATAATACAAAAAATCCATAGTAAAGTGTAACGAATGACTTCAGCAGTTAAGCTAATTTCGTAATGGAGAAATAAAGTGAAGCCTAAACTGTTTATTAATATAAACGTTCGCTAAAATGAATTTAATTTCACCTTTCACTTTCTTTCGGTATTCGTTCATATGAATCCAGCAGCAGTGCTTTGTGTGTGTTTTGGAGAGCGAAGTACTTCCGAGTTCCGTGAATGGGAGGTCGTGATTGTGTGCAGGACCATTGTGTAGCCTGCACACGGAGCCGCAGTTCTTTCCACACAATTCAGTGTTTCCATAGAGTTATGGAAAAGTTTGAGAAACAAAGAAAATCTAGTCTGTATAGTGGCAACTGTGCAAAGTTTACTGTTGGTATAATGGCAAATCGTAGAGGGTGGGGGCGGTTGTGTGGAGCGGTGGGTGGGGGCGTGTGATGACGTTTTGATGGGAGAAAGATATCTTTCGTTAAAATAAATGTTGATATATTTATTACGTGTAAATACTGCATGACACAGTGTACAGTTGTTATAAGCAAGGCAACATGTTACAAGAGAGATTATGAAGTGATTTTATTTCAATCTCCTCTCTTGTTTAAACCCGCGGCAACAAATCTACTTCTAAATCCACGGTATAGAACTGTCGTTCAGGCGCTAATGCTTCAGCATATTTCCGAAAAAATGTTGGCTTTCTGTGAATCACAGCAACTTGTTACTTCTCCCTATCCTGAGCCAGATAAGTCCACTCAGCGACCTCCAGTTCTATATTTAGACTCACTTTAATTTTACGCACATATTTGCCTGTAATTTCCAGTTTATCCACTGCCTTCAGACCTCCAACGAAAATTCTGTACGCATTTCGTCTTTCTCCCATACATGCTACAAGCCTCACCCAACACATCTTCTGTGATTTAATTAATTTAGCATTATCTGCTCTGTGTGCCACACGTTGAGTTCCTCATCAACTAATTTTCTGTAGTTTACTCTTACTTTCCAACTTGTGGGCCGAAATAATTTCCTCAGCACCCCATTTTCGGAAGCCCTAAATCTATATTCTTCCCTTAATGTGAGAATGCACATTTCCGGCTCATGTGCAGCTTACTGGTAAGTGAATACAGCGACTGGCATTGTACAGTCACGTGTTTAAACCAACGATTTTGTCTTACACCATAAATTGTTTAGGAGTGATACGGTTTCGGTGCCAAGCGCGAGTGATGTGAAGCCACACGTCTTTAACTGAGATATGCAGAGAATGCTTACTGTGCAGAATCTGTAGCTGTCCATGTGAACTTTTCCAAAATTAGTCTCAATGGCAGACAAATCTTGAACACTCACGACGAGGAGCGACGCCAATACTTAAGGTATTAACGTGTGTGATTTTGTATACAGTGTAGAGACTTTCATGACTTGCAGGAAAACGCCGTGACCTCCTTAGAAACACATATTTTCTAGGCCAGATTATCGTGTCTTATGTTGGAGACATAAAGCCATTTTTGTCACCTGGAGGTAATAATATCGGAATAAAGTTTAGAACTACAGTAAACATGCTTTTTTGTTGTATACGGGCGTCTTTTTTTTCCGTAAGGGAGATATATTGCTAAATTAAACGTGGCTCCATCAACGGTATGTTGGGCTCTATTGTATTCGTTTTACATCTTATGTTCCCTTGTTCATAAGAAATAGTTGGTTTGAGGCACTACGCTCTAAGTCGAAAGTCGCGGTTTCGATTCCCGATGGTATCATTAGAATTTTTCATTGAAATAATTCTTCCAGCCGCACTATGACCCTGGGGTTGAATCAGCCTCTAGCAGAAATGAATATCAGGAACACTCCCCCGGGGGGGGGAGGGGTAAAGGCGACTGGTGCTTAGAGCTGACAACCTTACCACCTTCATGTGTCGAATGTCTTGAAATTTGGTTGCCTCAAATTCCTGGAACCCTCAGAGCCTGTCCATGCCTGTTTAGGGATTGCTTAAACCGTTGTTCATAAGGAACTGTTCAATTCAACCTCAAGCCCCATGACCTTACGCCACAAACATCACAGTTACGCGGCTGGCACTCCTGCTTCCTGTTCGGAAATTACTGTGTAACACTTTCCCTCGCAGTCATCTATCATGCTGATAGTTTCTTGATTTGCTCTAGCCAGGCTTAATTTAGTGTCAGAAATTGTGACAAAATCACTTTGAACTTTCCTTAAATTAACATTCATTTCCTCGAAGTATCACATGACGTCAAACAAAGTCAGCAATGAAAGCTTCTCCAGACATTAATCAAAACTTGTGCTCGATTTCCCTGCTGCTATCTGTCAAGCAATATTCAGCACCCACCCATCATTCCGCCGAGCGGCCTCTACCTGCCTGCACAAGCTACCAATCCACCACCCACTCTGTTTTGTCTTCCGGCACTGTAGTGCTACACCACGGTCTTCTGTGTTCTTTCTCCACTGGTAGGATCCATACTTCCGCCCTCCAGGAAGTCAAGTGGGCCTCTGGCGTGGTTTGGGGCACTTAAGTGCTAGCTGTGTTTGTATAGCGCTTGAGACGAAGCGTCGAATGCAGTTGTTTGGTCACGGAGACACAAGTTACAATGTTATCAGCGCGAGTTATACTCGGACTGACAGAGGAATTCGCATGTGAACAAAATCCGTGTCCAGCTGCATGTGGTTTGTAATCGCCTTGTTATTTTCTTCAAACGGTTTTATAAATTTTTTCTTCTGGCAACTAGTTTACTTACATAACTCAATCCGTTTTGAACCAGAATTATGTTTCATCTTGTAATACTACTTACTTTCCTTTTTTTGACGGTGTATAGCCGGTTGTTTTGTGTTTGTAACGATCTTCAAACCTAATAACACGATTTGAGTGTTTGCAGTGGTGTAATTGATATTAGTTTTCTGAGGTATGATTTGGCGTTGATCCGTACTGCATTGCCGAAATATCAAGGACAGTTTGCTGCACGTTACGTCAGGGAATTCAAGAAAAACATTCTTTTTAAATTTCCGTGGAGATGGAGATAACAAGCCTTTCCGAAAAGTCTGTAAAAAGTAGCAATCAACACGGATTGATATCTGAGAGATCTGTAAATTTTATTTTTGGAACTGGTCATGAACTCACTGAGGTAATTTTGTTGATTGGTCTAGCCATAACATAAGGTAAATCAGTCCCGTTACAGGCCTGGAGTGGCCCAGAGGGTTCCAGGAAGTTAAGGTTCCCAGATTTCATAACAACGACACAGGATGGTAGTCAAGTTGTCAGCCTTACGCACCGGCCGCCTTTACTCCCAAATATTCTCCTGGTACTCATTTCTGTTAGAGACTGAGTCGACCCTAGGGCCATGGTGCGATCGGAAGGATTTTATGTCAATAAAAATCCACTGACAATAACTGGGACCGAACCAGTGACCTTCCGATTTATAGCACAGCACCTTAACCACAGTGCTACCGCGACCATAACTTAAGAGAAGACATATTTACAGGTTTGTTACTAACTGAACCAATACGCTGTTACAACAGGAAATTTAATAAAAATCCACAAATATTTCCCTGAAAACGTGATTTAATAGTTGAATAAAGAGAGACCAACTTGATGCCACTTGCTTTATTATTTCTTTATTTAATGTTCAACATGTTTCGGATGTTAATACATCCATCCTCAGGAGCTTGCAACTTATGTGCTGAGTTATTTCATGGGTTGTATTGCTCTGGTTCGATATGTATTGGTGTTTAGTTGTGGTTTGGCTATGGTGGAGTGGTATCCGGGTGCGGGCTTCAGCGAATAACGAATTATCTAGGTAGACTTGCGTTTGTCTGCCCTGGCACACAGGTGTTCGCCGTGCCGCAGCGACAACTTCTCTGACAGTATTGTTGTGCGTGTAGTCTAAACACTGACGTGCAGGCTGACAACGTGACGATGTGCAGGACAGTCAAGGTATGATGTGATATATTTAACTGCAATTGGGCTGACACTCGGTGGCAGTAGTACAGAACACATTTACGCACAAACAATACATAGAACAACACAGTGCACTAATTGGGAAGAGTGCGGGCCGTGCCCCGTCTTTGCGAGTTATACCCTGGCATTTGCCTTACAATTGAGGAAAAAGCGCGGGAAACCCTCAGTCAGGATAGCCGAAGAGTGCCAGTTGGCACGATGAAAACAGAATTGAAAACAAACGAACAAAAATTATAACTGGATGCAACCATTTACTTTCCAGTAAAATTCTGAATTTTACCTACGCAATGCAGGCGGTGCCCGACTCCCCAGGAGCACTCAGCGTCTTGTTCCAGAAGAACAGACGTCCCTTATAATTCTTTCACTTTGTACGTAAGTTTAACAGCTGCAGTTTCTTATCCATCGCGGCTTGTGAAGACTTGCCCTATTGAGTCTTTTGTTATATTGAACCACAAAACAAATTGTACAGTTTGTGTTTGAAGTCACATCACTTTGTACACATATGAACACTTCTTTCGTCTATTTATAAGAATTAGATAAATCTGCGATAATAAACAATAGAATAGACTGAAATTGTGCGGAGCAGCTGGCCGACTGGAAAGTGATGGCTTCTGTGAAAATTACTGCCGTTTGAGAGCAACCGAATTTTCCTGAACGCTTTATCTTTTCGTCTGTTCCAACACCGGAGATGAGAAACCGTCTGTGACTTCAGGTGGGACATTGTCGGTCCGCACTGTGAGAAAGTACTGTCTTTATTGTCACTTTACCGTCTAAGTTACAATGCATTTATTTGAGGGTTGTTTGAACTTGCTTCTTCCTCATGAAATAAAGTGAAATGTCAACTTGATGCAACTAGGTAATTTTAATGAAGTATTCTTAGCTCGACATGTTTCGGGTACATACGCCCATCGTCAGGAGCATTAGATGTTGAGTTGCAGCATATGGTTTTCTGCACCGAGATTTTGGATGGGTGGTGGTCTTGAGAGCCGCTGCGTAGGTCGTGTCTACGGTGCGGATGGTGCCATGCGGCACGGCACCATCCGCACCGTACACACGACCTACGCAGCGGCTCTCAAGACCACCACCCATCCAAAAACTCGGTGCAGAAAACCATA
>Ga0123357_10011111_pt1 | contig 11521 bp, 3 predicted proteins | sample TergutEmb28metaG_FD_89873 | JGI IMG/M metagenome (GOLD analysis project Ga0123357, IMG submission 89873) | Embiratermes neotenicus P4 segment gut microbial communities from Petit-Saut dam, French Guiana - Emb289 P4 | ecosystem: Host-associated > Arthropoda: Insects > Digestive system > Gut ...
TGACGTTATATCAATTGTGACTAAAAATGGAATGTCGTAGTTTCTATTTAATAACAGAACTGTCTGTAGTCAGTCGCTATGTCAGGCTCAATGATTTGCGATCCTCAGCCACTTTATACCACAAGATTATCAAACACGAACCCCTGCCAGAAGAATAAAAGCCAGTCGAAAGGGAGTCCAGAAATATCGGTTCAGGGACTGATTTGTAAAACCAATACGTTTACTTAATGAGGGCACGTGAAGTGTGTGTGCGTGTGTGTGTGTGTGTGTGTGTGTGTGTGCCGGTGTGCTGCCATGGGTTCAGAAAGTTGCTGCTTTTGTTACTTGCCACAAAATCGTACTAAGGCTCTTCCAGCCGGTGCAACAGATGGACCTCAGAATACGAGCAAAACAAAGAGGGATCGCGCGATATACAGCATAACACCGTTGATGTGAGTTATTCTCGCCCCGGTTCCCTGTGAGGGACGTGCTGAAGCCGCATGTATATTTACGTATCGAGTATAATATACAACGTAACCACAAGAGGCACTCCATTAGATGAAATGAACGGTAGGTTTGCTCTCAGAATATAGAAACGGTCGATTAGAAAGACCGTGGAGAAGCGCGTGAATATTATGGCATATTGGCATATGCTTAGTAAGTAGATAATGATAATGATGATGATGGTGATGATAATGATAATAATAATAAAGTAAAATAATAATACTCCGCCATTCAATAGGTATCACCCAATACCGGTGCTGGAATGGGCTAACATGATTTTATATTAGGAACTTTTCTGTCATAACTGATAAAAGTTTAGATTTCAACAGAACTGATATAGTGCTTATCGATACAGACAATATATCAGCACTTGTCATAGATATATCAGTTCTCCTGACCCATAACCTTCCCAAAACTGAGGCAGAGAAAATTTCAAAATAAGAAAACTTGACTCTGGAAATAAAAAAGTATCTGCAAGCTTAACAAAGTGTCTATATGACCCTTATTCGTCCAGCGGACGGACTGTTCACCAAAACTTCCTAAAAAAAACTAGAGAACATAGTTTGAATCAAAAACATCTAAAGAGCGGGGAAAAAAGTAGTACTATTTCGAACTTTTCGTGTAGTACGCAAATTCCTAGGACAACTTTCTTAACCTGAGGGGATTGGATGACTTTCTTTCCTCTGACTGAGCCTAAAGCCACCGACAATCTGGGACAGGTGTAGGTTTCTCAGCACGTAGATGCTAAGAAGTGTGATTAAGTCAGTAATAGTAATCTGCGTCAATGTAGTCCTTAACCCTGTTTCCAGTCACGCAGGAATTCTCCTGATCCATGCTAGTCATTTTTTTCTAGGCAATCGGAAGTGTCTGCTTCCCGTCGGCTCTTCGATCTGCCAGACGAGTATACATTCTAATTATTCTTGTAAGAAGTCTTCCTTTTGCAGTAGCTGTTCTCCCCTGTTGAATATTTGTTGTACCTTTCGAATAATTTAATTTTCAACTCCCCATCAACTAATTTTATTTCAGCCTTTTCACCGCTCATCTTTTCTAATGCGTTAAGTTCTCAGTTTTCGCATCCATACAATAAGAAAGACATAGCCATCAACTCTTAACTAACTAACTAACTAAGTAACTAACTAAACCCCATATAGCAGAATCCTTCCTGGGAGCTAACAGGTCCTCAAATAGTCAAGAAATTCCCTCACTTTATGGAATCCGAATGTTCATTGTCGCATTCGCAAGTGCCCGCCATCTGTCCCTTTCCTTAGCCAGATCAATCCACTCCGTGTCTCCCCATCCCACTTCCTGAAGAACCACTTTATTGTTATCCTCCCATCCATGCCTAGGCTCGGCGTAAGCATTGCTTGATAACCCTGTACATTTCTCCTTTTAAGTATTGGTTTGTAGACCCTCACACATTCGCTGAAATACTAGTTATGAAATGACGACGACGGTGATGATGATGATAGTTATGATGATGATGATGATGATGATAATAATAATAATAATAAGAAGAAGAAGAAGAAGAAGAAGAAGAAGAAGAAGAAGCCGAGAAAATTTTAAAATATAAAAACTTCATAATAGAAATTCAGCCCACGTGGAATGTGAAATCAAAAGTGATATCTCTGATAATAGGGCGACTGGAACCATTTCAAAATCTCTCAGACAATACATGACCAACATACCAGGAAAGCACGAAATTAAGGAACTGCAAAAAACAGCCACATTGGACACTGCACACGTACTAGGGGAAGTATTAATGTAAAAGCGCAAAACATAATTCACGGGCGAAATAACATTACATGTAGCACACAACGTAAATACAGGTATATAACTGTAAATACTCTGAATAATAATAATAGTATTTACATTGTGAAAATAATTAAAATTCTGCTGAATGCTTTTATTTTTTTATTTTCCTTTTCTTTTTCAGTCAACGACTGTACTCTTCAGTACAGGCACAATGCACCGACTGTACCATTACAACAGTCAGCAAGGTTTTGATGGAGGTATGTACAGTTTTAGAAAATACTAGGCGTCAAATGGTGTTCGCTGGGTTGGATTTTGGTCTACGTTAGGTACCTGATTTAAGCTCTGAAAGGAGCGCCCGGAAGAAAATACACCAATTTAGCTTTGGATTTTCTGTGTTTAGTGGACGACACGATGTCGCGTTTTCCCGTTTATAAACTGTTTTTAACGTGTATTACTAGCAGTAGAATTTGCACAGCACTTCATTCTTGGAAGTAATGCTGAATGATATGTGGAAGTAACTGAACCTTTGAATACAATTAACGGGCCGTCGGTAGGTCGTGGCGTAGAGCTAAGTACAATTACTGTTGTATTCGTAATGTCATTCGTACTTCTTGTCTTACAAGCAGGTAGGTCTGTCTTTTGTCCAGTGTCTTACTTAAATTAATTACTGCTGTAGAGGAACAAGCGGGTGAAGTACCATCTACAATGCTTGACTTGTTTCGCATATTTCTACCTAACCTAATTACTGTTCGCTGTTGTTTGGCTTCGTTTCTTGAGCTCCGCCGCCGCCAAGTGTTCGTATCTTGTACTTTCGGCGTTTAGCATCTCCTTGCCCTATGTCGCAAACGTGTTTGTTCTTCTGAGGGCCGGGATAGCGTAGTCGGTATAGCGACTTGTTAAGATTTGGATGGTCCGGGGATCGAATCCCGATGGGGGCCGAGAATTTCCGCTCCCGTCCAGACCGACCCTGCGGCCCACCCAGCCTCCTATACAATGGGTACTGGGTCTTTCCCTGCGTTAAAGCGGCCTGGGCTTGGCGTTGACCAAACACATCATCTAGCGCCGAGGTTAAAGAAAGAGTAGAGCTATACCTCTACTCCCCTCTGGGTCTTTCAGACCTGTTCTAGAGTGACATTTACCTTTACGTTTTACTTCATTCTTCTGACTGCATAATTTTATGACGTAATGGTAGACAAACAGAATGTTCAAAGCCTATCGAATTTCAAGTCAAAGTGGAAGTTATTCTGCAGCTGACACTGAGTCAGGTTTCCACTCTTACCCTCAGCACGAGATATTCTTAAGTATCGCGTCTGATAATAGCAGGCATAGTCGCATTTGGGTCTTTCCCGGACGAAAGAAGTGGGGTGAATGTCAAGTTCAAGTCACCATGAAACTGACAGCCTATCAATCTTGGCGCCGAAAATGAACCTGAGTTGTATTTATAGACTCAACTCCAGCCAAGACATTCCGTCTGTCTTGTAAGGACCAACCTTTTGGATTTTTAGGCAATTCATCTCCGTTGTGTTTTTAAATAATCGAACTTATAATTGTGTTGGTATTTCTTATGTATTTTTGATAACAGTTTACTGCTGCATAACATGTAACCACTGTTTGATGTGAGAATTTTGTGTAGCAAATACACTATGGAAGCAAAGTTAGAGCATTTTAATGTTAAGCCTCGTAACAAATGTGGCAGTCACTGGAATTTGTAATGGTCGAAAAATAAATTTCCTTTTGTCCTTAATTAAACACCGCGCCATTAATAAAGGGAAGAAACCCACGCATCAGTAACTTCGGCAAAAAAATGATGAGATCTAAGATCCAGTTGCCTTATCCTGGAAACACAGCCAGGTAGCCATGGCTTAGGAGGATGTGTGGGCCCCAGAGACGGTGTGAAATTTTAAACAAGAAAAAATCTTTTGTCGTAAACTGAAATCAAACACTGATTTTTCGGTTCAGCCTAGTAAAATATGCAGCAACCACTAGAAGTTTGAGCGTTCCAAATACAAACTTAATTAAACACCGTGCCACGAATAAATGAGGAGGGTGAGGTTCGAACCCCGCGCGTTAGTGACTTGAGTACATATATCCACATTTCAGTCGTTTTACCGCGGAGAAAAATAGGCCGGTGGTCATTGTATAGCTGGTGTGTGGGCCTCATGTCCTATCTGAAGATTTGAGAAGTAAAAAATATTTTATCGTGGATCGGATTTGGACCCAAATTATTCGGTTGTCTATCCGTTAGTCCGGACAGTATAGTGACTGAACTATCGTAGCTTCTGTGACTAGTTTACAATTTCCTTAATATATAAATTGGCCTAATTTCGTAATCCAGTTTTTTGTCATACAATTCTTAAGTTCAGTAACGAAATTCATTATTAAGTAAATGTTCAGTACTGCAGTGACAATTCGGGCTGACATATTGTCAAGAGAAAAGTGAATTCTGAATCGGTCTGATGTGGATTTCAGAGCACAGATATAAGGGAATATCTAGCAGGGATAGAAGAAAAGACAAAGAATATAAATGGAACCCTAGGGACAGCAGTATGGCCACGTGACAATAAGATAGCAGGATTGTCAGGCAGTGAGATCCAATCTGCGGTGTCTGTCGTGCGCAAAGCCACTCTGGTGGAGAATTGGTCCCCTAAGGACGGGCAACCCGCAGAGCGGTGACTTGCATCTTCCACACATCCAAAACATTGAAGCTGACCAGTGTTCGGACATCAGACTAGAGACCTAATAAATTAGATTTTATATTATAAATCAAACACATCTACTTCCCTTGCCACCTGATGCCAACTAGTGATTAATGTGATTGGTTGTCGGATTATTTGTCAGTTTTCTGAACTGCAGAGAATATGGCACTTTATTGAATGAGAAGGAAAGGTCAGTATGATTAACGGTAAGCAGGCAAGAGTTTTGGAGCAGAAAATATTTGCCTATTTGAAGGAATTAATGCCGCATTAGCCTGAAGAAACTGAAGGGTACGCGATGAGTATCGTGTCAAGTAGTCAAGTGGCCAGATCGAGAATACAAAGGAACATTTCACAGACATCGCTAGACCAGGTCTCTCGGTATGATATATTTGACAGTGTCGTCTTTCGAAGTTGAATGAAAGATTAACCCTTTGACGCCTATTGACCCCTATAGTGGTCTTACCGCACCGCTAACCTCTAAACGTTGCATTTTATATATTTATTCAACAAATACAGGTACTGAATATTTTAAACATGGTATATACTCACCGTTTTTTTCTCTTCAAAATGCAGTTTGTTTCATAATTCTAACGTAATTGGTTCCTGTTTTATTCACATTTTATATACAGTGTGTGCTAAAATTTAAAAAAATAATTCCGGCGCCAAAAGTTAAGTACCGACAATTGGGATTCGCACTTTTATTTAATTTAATCAGTAATGACGCATGAGGGATGGTCTTAGACCTAACTTGTTACATCCCTAACCTTTGACCTATTGTGTAACTGACCTCGGTATTAGTTCATAACATACGTTCAGTTTTATTTTACTTAAGCCTTTGACGCCTAACGACCACTTTAGGGGTCGTAACGCACCGCTAACCTCTAAATGTTGCATTTTATATATTTATTCAACAAATATAGGTATTGAATATTTTAAACATTGTATATACTCTCCGTTTCTTTCTCTTCAAAATGCAGTTTGTTTCATAATTCTAACGAATTTGGTTTCTGTATTATTCACATTTTATATACAGAGTGTGCTAAAATTTAAAAAAATAATTCCGGCCCCAAACTGTTAATCTGACACTTTTCCTGAAATAAATGTGAAATTTAGGTAAGGACAGGCATCACACTCTCTTTTCCTCCAAATTGAGAATCAAGTTATGTAAGAACACAAGTCTGTGTTTTACAGATAAGAACGTCAGGCACCCTGATCTTTTACTTAGCATTCCATTTTTCATCTCGTTACGTTTTATACTATGATGTATTAGGCTATTACCCAGTCCAGTCACATAGCGAATCTGCCTACGTGTTTTCTGTTTCGTCAAATACTTTACACAAAGACATAAATTACACGCCATTTTGTTCTGTCATATCACCTAGACACGAAGGAGATTTATACGTTTGCGTTTTCCAGTTCATCGAACAATGTAAATGTGTGACCAGTTTTTGGGGCGCGTTCGCGAAATTGTAAAAAGCGGTCCATAGCTCCGTCTTGTCTGTCTGTCTGACCGTATCGAACAACTCGGCTTCCAGTAAAGGGATTTTCATGAAATTTGACATTTCAGGATTATTCGAAACTTTGTCGGTAAAATCCAAATTTCTTTAAAAACTGACAAGAATAACGTCTACTTTACGTGAAGACCAATATGCATTTTAATAATATCTCGCTGAATTATTGCTATAATGGGAAATGTTTCAGCTAAAAGCGTAACGAAACTCAAAACACGCGTTTTTGTATTTATAATTCTTTTTTTTTTCGAAAATCCTACCTTTTATGTGAAAATGTGGAAAAATGTTGTAGAGACGGTCAGGTCAAAGATGACAATATGACGCATGCGCATTGCATGCTGGATACCTAAGACTACAAACACGCATTTAGAATGTGTAATACTTATTGCTTTTCTACTGCAACAATGGTTTTCACGAAAGCATCCCATTATTACATAATTCGTACTTTATCTCTTGTTCGTCTTTAAATGATCAATTTAATTATATATCGTTTAAAAAAGTCTGTCCGGCTTCTTTCCGTGAGACTTGCCAGTGATTAAAATTTCCCCTGAATGGGTTACGGGCCCAGAGCAGGGTAAGTCCAGTGGTAGGATTGCTGCCTTTAGCCTCTGGACTGGCATGTTTAGGGATGGCATTTCCTCCATTCCTGGTGAAACAGTTATACCGCTGTGACTCGGTCGTCATTTAGTCGTTTGTGAGAACAGGATACACCGCGAGAAGGTGACCACAAAAACCCTTCATAAAACAAGAATAAAACTATATAATACTCTAGCCCTTCCAGTCTTGTTATATGGCAACGAAACTTGGACCATTAAAGCAAGTGACGCCAGAAAAATAACAGCAGCATACATGAAATATATGAGAAGAACAGCAGGATACACTTGGACAGGTTACAAAACAAATGCACAAATTGCAAAGGAGCTAAAAATAACACCAATTTTGGACAAATTACCGGCATACAACAGAAGCAAGCTTGGAACATCATGTAAATAGAATGTCTAGAAATAGATTACCCAGGATAATGAAATACTACTCCCCAACTGGCAGAAGGAATCATGGTAGACCTTTGAAGAGACTTCTGGATACGTGAGACCAGAAGGGGTCAACAAGTGGCACAACTGAAAAATATATGATGATGATTTAATTAGAATCTTTCACCGCTGTTTCTGTTTTCACTCCACGTCCTATTGAGTTCAAGATACTGTCACATGTTTCCTTTTTCACTGGAGGTATCTTTCTCAGTTTCTGTTTTTGAATTCTTAAGTTCTTTTATTTCTCATGTGCTGTATTCCATTGGCTCTCCTTCAGTTGCTCAAGGCGTTACAGTTCACTTAATATTTATTCCATTAGAGCTAAAATAGCTCAATAGAGGAAGCGCAATTCCATTCCAGGCAGGAACTGAGGAGCATGTTTCTATTTATTGTTTAACGTGTTTGGTTGCATTCACTCTTATACTTAATGGTTTCAGGAAGCTCACTCCGCATGCTAAAGCAGCCGGGACGTGATGTTGCAAATTCATTTCGATCAAGTGCCGAGCTTAAGAGAGAGTTGTGGTATAAATACACCGCCGTACGCCTTCATGACTTGCGCAGAGTCAACTTCACATTTTCACGTAGAGGCTGCTTAAATGACTAATACTTTTTCTCTAATGTTTTTAAATGTCAGTATTTTTGCTTAACAAACGACAGAGACCAGTTTCCGAAATATTATGATAAAATAAAATTATATATATATATACTCACTCTAACACAACAATATATTTGTTATATATTATGTTATAAATATAATGTATATAATATATATTATATATATTGTTGTGTTAGGCTGAGTATATATATATATATATATATAACTTTATTTTATCATTTTACTTCAAACACAACGGGATGTCCTCTACCAAAAAAAAGGCTGAAATATTACAGTCAGTTATCATCTCTGCAGATTTTCGTTTGCTTCTCTTGCGTTGTATTGTGGGATGAACTGGAAACGTAATCATGGTAAAACATCTCCACGCACGAAGATTAAACGCCCTGTAATGTAGCGGTCATTCATACAATTTCCCAGAGTGTCGTGTCAATTGACCGCCCTCTTGCGGAACCAAGCAAACAAGCTTGCGACTATACGCATGTAATCGCCAAGTTGTTTTGTGTGGGGTGGGAGCAGGTTTATAACCCACCCCTCTTGATGATACAGGAAGTATGGGAGAGGAGAAAGGGAGATACCATCAGGCTGTTCTAAGTTATTCCCAAGGTGCATTGCGAACTCAGAGATCGACCAGCATAAGAGAAGGATCCTTGTGTAAAGGGATTACATTGTTGCAGGATTTTCTCTCTGTAGCTGCGTTTCTCAGACAAATCCAATTTGCCTTCGGATTTGGTGGAGGATAAAGTGGGTAGAGGGGACGAATTTGGGAGTTGGTGGGAGTCTGACGCCGTAGTTACGTATTTACTTGTTCCTTCTCCCGGTCGTTGGGTTCGCCAGTTCACTTTTCAGCCCAGCGGTAATATGGTACAGTAAGGTGAAGTGCATTAGGTGCCCCCTCATCCCCTCCTCAAAGAAGATGAGATCTACCTAACCTGACTGACTTAACCGTCTCCAGTTCGCTAAAACACAAGTGCCCTCAAGCTGAAAGCAGCTGCTGCTATGGTTTGACCTTAGTCTGTTGCCAGCAGTAGTAGTTGCTCTTGCTGAAAACTTCTGCAGCGCCTAACAAACCTCAGCTGATAAACTCTCTATCCTATTACGTTTATTAATCTCGCTAAAAAAAAAAAAGGAAAAAGCTCCACAATATTTTCCGGATTTGACAAGCACTCTCATGCTAGTCCGTGTCAAGTTTAATGATTTTTGTTATTCATTCTGAGAAGAGTATCTCTGGCTTATCATTTTATTCCTTGTAACGTTATTAAGATGAAATATAGGCCTATTTTAACTTAGAGATAGTTGTACTGTATAACTATGTCTAGTTTATTTAAAAAAAAGCTACGTCAATTATGTTGTGTAGTGAAAAGTTACGTTACCGTCAGTCACAACAAGTTTTATTTGTCATCATCATCCTATATCTTTCATGGAGTTGGGCCACTTGTTGACCCGTTCCGGTCTCACGTATCCAGAAGTCTCTTTAAAGCTTTACCTTGATTCCTTCTGCCAGTTGGGGAGTATTATTTCGTTACCCTGGGTAATCTATTTCTAGGCATTCTATTTATATGTTGTATCCAGCTTCTCTTGTATTCCAGTAATTTGTCCAGAATTGTTATTATTTTAGCTCCTTTGCAATTCGTATATTTGTTTTGTAATCCGTCCAATTGTATCCTGCTGTTATTCTCATGTATTTCGTCTCTGCTGCTGTATTATTTGTCCCATTAATCCATACTACATGTAGCGGTCGTACTGACCATCGTCACGCATTAAATACATTTTATTTAAAACTCAAAATAAAATGCGTATATCTTACATTTCTGGATGTTTGCATAAATTCAGAAATGTAGACTACATGTATTTAATTTTGAGTTTAAATATCATTAAATATAATGTCTGAAGATGGTCAGTACGACCGCAAACTGTAGCTCGTTTTGACGGGACAAATAACATTTTATATGTTTGATGGATGCACGTGTGTCAGTTTTAGTGCGGTACACCGAAAAGGGGTAGCTTCTAAGAACAAAAAGTGTCTATGCAATATAATACTGAATTGCTGATGTTTTAAATATGTACGTGAAATCAGATCATTAAGGATTCTACTGGGTATCGCACCGGGTCGAAATGATAAATATTAGTGTAATTTCATAGTAATTTGATGTCCTTTCTTCAGGTATAAAATTAGGGATTTCCGACACTAACTTAGCGTCACTTCACAACCGAACGAGTATAAAGTAATGACCTCCGAAGAGCCAGTAATATCTTCTATTTTGAAAAGGTACAGTAACCATAAGATTCTACGATGAACATTGACCTTCATCGAAACTAAAAATTTCATCGGAAGAAAATGTGATTGTATTTGTGGTAACGTGTCGTGGATAGAAATTATTATTCTGCCTTTAGTGTAGTTATGGTATTGTAAATCAAACAGCTATGGTTAACTCACATTTCATGTGGGAGGATTTTAGGGGTGGAATTGTTGAAGAAAACTGGTTGCAATATCCGTAGAGTTTGACGTTGTGATTGCCAGTATGTATGTATGTATGTATATATATATATAACATTGTATGCTTCATTTACGTCACTCATGATCAGTTGCTCATCACTGCCACGTCTGGATTTTAGCGCTATTGGATATATGGTTTAGGGCCTTTTCAGTATGTCTTCCTCATCGTATGGACGCGTTTCGATCAGTTTAGCTCTTCAAACTGAGTACCAGAATTGTGGGACACCCAGTTCTTCGGGTGTTACTGTTCGAAATAATTAACACCAAATGTATGTGCGTTTTTAAAAACACAAAAGTGCGTCCGTGAAAAAAAAATAAGAAAAATGTGCTTATGGTATTTTCATACCTTTTGGGGCATGTGTCTCATTTTAGCAATTGATAGGTAGCAATGATTGGTAGCAATCCAGCCTGTTTCCCCAATATGCATCATACTCTGTTTTTCCCCACCTTCCAAGTGTTCGTTTCTAAATCCTTCCCGATTAAACTCTGTCTACATTCATTGTGTCTGCAACCTAGCTACATGTTCAACCCATCATACCTCTTAGACTGCACTTTCTTAAAAGTTCTAAGTGTGGGGTCGGATTAGCATGTTGTAGCCCAACGTTGCAACATATAAGAGGCCTTCCCCTCTACTAAATTTTAGTTTAATACTCTTTTCATGTTCGTGGGAGGTTAGGTTTAAATTGCGGTCTTACATACATTTTTGTTAATTGTTACGATAAAATTTATTATTTATCAATGCATTTGTATGCATGTGGAAGTGTAGCGAAGTGAAACAAAGTGAAGTGCACGAAGCAAAGTGAAGTTGAATGAGGTGAAGTGAAGTGCAGTATAGGGAAGGGGCGAGGGGAGGGGGGAACGAGTCTTTATGGAATAGGTTTTTAAGAGTAGTATGTGAGGAGAAGTGAAAGACTGGGGTGAAAGCGTGAGTGAAATAA
>Ga0123357_10011112_pt1 | contig 11521 bp, 4 predicted proteins | sample TergutEmb28metaG_FD_89873 | JGI IMG/M metagenome (GOLD analysis project Ga0123357, IMG submission 89873) | Embiratermes neotenicus P4 segment gut microbial communities from Petit-Saut dam, French Guiana - Emb289 P4 | ecosystem: Host-associated > Arthropoda: Insects > Digestive system > Gut ...
AGAAAATAAAATACGAGTATAAAAGTTATTTTGGGACACATTTGTGTAAGTTGACCACTTGCTTATGTTGACCACTTTTTCAGGAACCGTCGGTGGTCAAGTTAGACAGGTTTTACTGTAGTTGTATTCTGAATGATGTAATAAGAAACCATGAAGTTTTTAGCTGTGTAATGTTTCCCATTACTTCTCATTTTCTCTTCCTTTTTCAAATATTTTCCATATGGCGTGTTTTAATTATTGTAATTCAGTGGCGTAGTAAAATCTTGTTTCAGTTGGAAGGTGCCGTAAATGTAATTAAAGACATGAATTATGTTAGCATAAAACCGTCGGTCACAACTATGTTATCATTAACATCCAAAAGACACTTCAGTTCACAGATGTTTTAAAACAAAAGAACTTTCAACCAGCTGCTATTCTCGAAAGGCATATGAAACTAGAAGCCACAGAAAGCACTCTACAGATAAAAAAAATTCAAAATGAAAAAAATATGTCAATAATTGTGACTCAGCATAAAAACCCTCAAAATGTATATCAATAATACTTTCAGGATATTATTCTCACGTACCATATATATATATATATATATATATGTGTGTGTGTGTGTGTGTGTGCGCGCGTAAGGGGACCGCGGTAGCACAGTGGATAAGGTGCTGTGCTACAAATCGGAAGGTCGCTGTTTCGATCCCAGCTAGTGTGAGTGGATTTTTCATCCTTCCTATCGCACTATAGCCCTGGGGTCAACTCAGCATCTAACAGAAATGAGTTCCAGGAGTATTTCCTGGGGTAAACGCGGCCGGTGCGTAAGGCTGACAACCTACCCCCATCCTGTGCCGTTGTCACGAAAACTGGGAACCTTAACTTCCTGGAGCCCTCTGAGCCCCTCCAGGCCTGTAACGGGACTCCTTTAACTTTACCATATATATAAATTAAGTAGAAACCATTATTTAATTCTACCGTCATTTTAAACATGAGATCTTATTTGTGGAACCTACTGTTGCAGATTATCCGTCTAAGTTCTTTTGTCTTCTGTAGTACCTGATGTTGGCCAGTGCCAGCCTAAGCATGTTGCATAAATGTTAACTTAATGTTGACACTTTATTTTAATACAATTTCTTGCAATAACAACGAGATATACTAAATAATGATTACCTAAATAAATATTTTGTTAATTTCACGGAATAGATTAATATAGCAGTTTCTGGCTTATTTTTATTTGGAAGGAATTCGGTCTAATTATTTAGTTTACTATCCGGATGTCCAGACTCACTTTTGTTCATTTTTTCTCAGTTTACGAAAATAAATACCGTACTCAATATTACAACTTACCTTCAAACAGCCGCGATCTGCTCCCTTCACACGCAAGTCTTCCTCTCACCATTCACAGTTAGCATTCAGTTTCGTTCTACACCGCAGGATTGCGTCCGTTATGGCTGAAAGTGCATTGTGAAATAAATGAAAACTCAGTGACATGGATTTACTAGTCGGATATTCTTCCTGTCAAAAAAATGTTTCAGATTAAAGTTTTAGGTTTCAGTTACGTCTGTGCTTTGTTGCCAATTTCCATACGATGAGACTTTCAGAGAGAGAGAGAGAGAGAGAGACACACACAATGCGTGATATTCATGTAAAAGAAAAAGTATGTCTTTAATTTTATTCACCCAGTAACTTTTCGTGCGTAATGTCCTCTTCCCGTTAATGTAGATTACTCGAAATTCATTCAGTAGTTTTGGGTTGGCATGCGTATACAACCTGTCTTCAAGCTTGAACATTTCCCTACATCCTATATACAAAGAACCCAAAATAATTTGAATACATGTGTAGACGACTATAGGGAGCTGTCTGTGGCATAAAACTCGACTTAGTGCTTGAAGTAGGTTTCAGCAAGGTTGTTGTTCGAATGATATATGAGTTGGTAACGTAGAGGTGGTGGGTGCGATGAAAGATAAACAAACACAACAGGAACAGAATTCAGCGTTTCTTACACACATCACGTCCAATAGATTCTATTTTCTTTCCTCCTTTTGTTCCATATCCCACTTGATTCCCAGTAACACCATTCTTCCTTGTCAAACAATATTCTATCAGTCATCCATCTGAAGACTCGTATATTGTAGCCACAGGCACAAGAACTTTCATTACTTGCAGATGTATAGGCTAAGGTGAAGATGAAGTTGTGTGGCCTCTCTTTTACCCCTTTCCGTCTGTTTGGTCACACAATTTGTGAGCGTGAGTGATTACTCATTCCGCTATTCCATATTGAGTCCATCCTTTCCCCAACGCAGGCCTAGACACACCCTTAAGGCTCCAGAAGGTTGAGGCTCCCGGGATTTCTAGACAGTCGGCACACGAAGGTGGTAAGGGTGTCAGCCTTACGCACCGACCACATTTACCTACAGAATATATCCCTGGTACTCATTTCCGTTAAGAGACTGTGTCGACCCCAGGGCCATAGTGCGGCCGGAAGTATTACGTGAATCAAAAATCGGGAATCGTACCCGCAACCTTCCGGATTGATTCGCCGACCCTCAACCAACTGCGACACCGCGTACCCCAAGTCTTGTCCTTCACACATCCTAAATTATCATCAGCTTGTGCTATTAAATATACTCGTCCTGTTAAGATTAGAAACCAGTATCATGTAATTTCCTGTGTGAATTTTGAAGTTTCAGTAATCCGTAGAGTATTTACCTGCACGTTAGTGTTATGAATGTCGCACATTATCCAAGATGCGAGTCGTAGAATTCTCGAATAAATTTGTGCGTTTTATTCTGTCTTAAGTGTCTGAAAACTGTATAAGGATTTTGAATATAACATTGTGAAGTGCGATTAGCGTGATTAGTGTGAACGTAACTGTGGGACGTAGAAGTTTCCAGTGGATAACCGTCTAAATGGGATCATAACTATTAGCCTATTGCAGGAGGTCATAACTGCTGGTGCAGCCTACTGTGTGTGTGATAAGCTCAGGTTGTCAACTGACCACCACCAGGGTTTGTTTCGGGTCATCTCTGTACCACCTCTTCCAATTTTTCTGACCCATCATTATTCTCTCTCATCACAGAGGCAGGTAGAATCCCCCCCCAAATACAGGGTGTATAATCGTCTCTTCACGAAAGTAAGTATTCTAAGAACATGGCAATGCACCTGCAGGTTCTGCTAAATGTGGTAGTTTCATTTCTGGAGACAAATTAACCTCTCAAGAAGGAATCTCATCCAAGGAGTCTGTATTCTGTCAAGATGGTTTCCATTACCACCCGGCTTTACCTTCCCACGGCCTTTCACAAACAAATTGCCCCACTTAAAGAGAGCTTACGTTTCTGTGCGTTGCCTCGCTTGTCTGTCTCTTAGGCGCCAAATTTACCTGTCTTATCTCCATTTTCGGAAATTTTCTCGTGGTGTTTCTCGATTGAAATTTCCACTGAAAGGAAAGTACAAGGAGACTTTTGAACAATTTAAGTTCCTGTTGCTAATCGGTTATATTTATTAAAGCCGAAACTTCGGATTTTGTGTAATTTTCGTGTTGTTTTGTGTCCGGATTTTTATTAACCCTCATCAAGAAAACACTAACAACAGATTTCATGAGACTTCCATCTAGTTTCTACATCCGCTTCGTAAGTTATCGTCATCAAGCCGAAATTTAAGTAAATATTTAGTGTAATAGCCCTTTACTTACACTATTCTCGTTGACTTGCTAATTTATGTAAGAAAGCGATTTAGCTATAAAATTTTGAAGCGCCATCAAACCACCTGTCACACTTCCCAAGCTTTACACCACCCCTGCTCTAACACACGTACAGACGTCACTTACAGTCGTCAAAATGAAAGATAAATGTGCACAGTTTACCGCATATTTTACATCCCGTCGCAATATGATCCTTTCAGAAGGGTATTTTTTTTCGAAAGCCTTTGCCCACCACATTTCATGACCATAAATGTTATGGCGTTAGTTTCGGTCTCACTTCGGATATTACGAAAGTCGCGCTATTGGTAGGTACAGAATTAAATACTAAAGATGTGGGGTCGGGTGGTGTGGTCTCTGTTGGCACGATATTCGCATCAAGTAGTAAAGATAGACAGCAGTTAAGTATTTACTGGAGCTGACGAACACATAGAATCGACAATGCCGAACGCCTTGTTTCCGTCAAAATTGAGGAACTGTGTCGAATAGTGTCAGAATCAAAAGGTCGAAACCTTAAGCGGAAACGTTCGAGTATCCTTAGGAATGACGATGTGTTCCTCGTCACGAGGAATTTTATGAGGCATGTGTGTTTTTTTTAGAACCACACACAGTAAGTTGCCATCAATTGGAAGTATACAGCCAAACACACGAAAGCATGACACCCAAGTGGTGTGGGTGTTCATCATTTGGTTATGCCTCTTCCCTGCATAGAGAAAGAGCGCTTTTGAAAAGAGATGAACATTATTCCATGTTGTATGAAAGTTCTGATATAGTTAGGAATTTATTTGGGGGTTTTAATGTTTTAATTTGCAACGAGTTCCCAGACAATAGAAAAGAGATAATTGAATGAGAAAGTTTATTTTTTTTCTGAGAATTTTACCGTTTATAAAAAAACAGAATGTTACTATTCTGCCAGAACTATAGTTTATTTTACCATATTCTGTTTGAAATGTAGCTTTTATCATGAAAAGTTTCTTACAACATATTAACTGTTCTGTTGTTTTGTTGAGCTATGTTACATAACTACAGGGCAGTTATAGTAGCAGTGCTTTCGTAACAGGGTTAGTATTTCGAAAAATACAAACTTCGTTCATTAGATTTTCCCTAATATTAATATAGGTTGAAATAGAATATTAGTTTCTGTGCACTGTTCTCTAATTCACAGAGAACAGAAATTAACTAATGAAGCCCACAGAATTCTGTCGTTGTCAGCCATGGTTCTAGTAACAGCAGAGTCATGTAACATCAGTATAAAGTTTTGCTTTGTCATAATACAGCTGCAACCGCGTACTGTCTTCTGTCAGAGGATAATATCGTAGTTTGTAATCCTATTTGACTTGTGGCAGATATACTGTCTTTATCGCGTTTATTTTGCTTTAGCAAGTTCTTTGTACGCAGCGCATAAATGTAGTGCTTAGTGGAGGATTAATTTTCGCCTGTCGATCCGAAAGTTTTCGTAACTGCGGAGAGTGGTTCGACTATATTTAATATAGATAGCTTGTACTGAAATTTATCGCGGAATTTTATTTTATTTTTTGAGTGTGGTTAAGATTCCATTTCTCAAGGTGTTCGTACATACCTCATCGAATGTAATTTGAAATTTTCGGACAAGACAGAATGTCTTTTTAGGTCACATTTCATATTTTTGGATATTCAGGATGCATATACACGTTTTATTTCTCTGATTTTTGAACTTGTACCAGTAATAATTACCACTTTTCGGATATGCACAACACGTCCAAATGTTCGGATATTCACTCACCGGTAATCATAAAGCTTACACATATTGGAGAATTCTGACCAGTGTCTGTAATTGCAATTAAACATTGTTAGATACTTATGAGTATCACTGTGTAGATTGTACTCTTCATGGCATAGTGAAGATACTGCCTGGTGTAGGCAATCTACAATTATTTAGTTTGCAGAGTTTAAAAGAGTGAAACAAATTACTTTTTTAATACGCGCCAAATTTTTACTTGGGGGGAGGGTGGGGGACAAAGCGCAATGAGACAACGGTGACGGAAGAATACTGTTGGGCGATAAGGCTGGCGGCGTTGCTGTTACGCTGCGGCCGATCCGGTTCCATTGTGTTTCAGTGTAAGTTTCAACTGTACTCCCTTGTGTATATACATGTATAAGTTGTCCGTATGTGTGCTGAATTCAAACTTGCACCGGAATTTCAAGAATGTAACTATTTCGTAAGTCGGGGAGTTTTCGTGGATTTATTATTCTGTTGGTTTGAATTTTGTTGCTGCTGGAATAACTTTGTGTATAATTTTACATGATTTCTTGTCGCCTGCTTGTCAGGTACTCTGTAGGTTTGAAGGTATTCATTTCCATTGAACCCTAGCACCACACTGTTAGCTGTTCAGTTTTGAGGGTACTCATTTCCAGTGAACCTTAGAACCACAGTGTTAGCTGTACAACTTTGAGGGTATTCATTTCCAGTGAACCTTGACACCACATTATTAACTGTACAACTTCTAAGGGTATTCATTTCCAGTGGACCTTAGAACCACATTATTAGCTGTACAACTTCAGTATCGACAGCAGTTGAGACGGAACGATGAGAATGGCTGGTTGCCCATGCGTTAGCTGACCCTAACCATCTTTCTTGTTCACCACCAGGCCACCCTTGTGTACTTACACACCCTAAAATCGCTTAAGGGATGCGGTTGTAGATTCCATGACCAAATCCTAATATATAAATCTATTATTGAATGATTTGAGGGATGTTTTTGTCTAGTCCCACTGGACTGCTTCCTTGCTTTTATGTAGCAGACACTTGCAAACCCCGCTGGCTGCAAAGGTCTGAAACCAACCCTCCAGTACGACGTAATTCTCCATTTCTTTTCCAGGATAGGAGCGTATGGGTGGGGTGATGCTTCAGTGTGTGAATCATCCTTCTATCACTAGATACACACACCCTCTGGCGGTCAATCACAAGTCAGACGCTCCACCCTCTCAGACAAGGGACGCTGCTTTGTCCATAGAATTCCCCGGAGGTGTTTGAAGTGATCTACAAATTTACTCGGTTCTCCTATTTAAAACTCTTCTCTTTGCATGTCAGTATTTGACAACCTTTCAAATTTTCGATCCTTTGCAGAATATCCCATTCCACAGTCATACTGACACTAAATTTCTTGTAGCCTCTTGTAGCAAAACCAGAAAGATAAACGCCGCTCACACAAAAGCCTGAAATATTTAGTTTAGTAGAAGTCGGGTGGCAGAAAATAATTGTTCAGTAAGCTTCAGATAATATGCCGGATTATACCGTGTTAACCCGACGTGGAAGTAAATAGATGTGTAATCGATAAGAACTTAGGAGAAGCAACTGTGTATTTGCTTCCCTTAAAATGTTGTTCCGTATGGCGCTGCTATCGTGAAATATAAACTAATATGCGTGTAGTCTATTTATCCATTTTTGTGTTTTTTTTTTCAGTGGTAAAGACTACGATTACGTCAATTTTAGTATTTATCTTCGTTACGACGATTCATGTACCACCACATAAAGACAAAGCCCATACTAAATTTGTTGTTACGTCTGTGACAGAACGTTAACAGTCCTACACACACATCTCTATAAAATCATTGCTTATCGCTATAAAAGCGGACGGTAAAATACGGCTTTGTTGCCACCGGACTTGTTTTAAGTGTAGACGGAAATAATTTTACAAATTCTTCAGTGTGTGAAGGCGACGTCCAGAACAACTTTGAAGATATGCCTCCAGTCGGAAGTTCACATTACCGCATTTCGTATTGTTAATGGTATAAGATTAAACATTACCGAAGTCGAATACCCTCTAGTGACATGTTATCGGTAAGGTGTTAATGAAAACACGCCCGTCGCGAAAATATAATCCCACGGCATGATGCCTTAAACCTGTTTCATTGTAAGAAAGTATTCATAACCGTCTGTTGGAAGCTGTTAACACGTACTAAATTGGAAATATGTTAGGAACTCCCACTTGGAAATTCAAGTGACCATACACCTGTATTATCTTACTCCACATCGCCTTTAGACTCTTGTGGACACCCTGCCGTATTATCGCCTGTGTATGGCCTGCTGTAAACTGTATATTTTTGAGTCTGTCTGCAAGTTTGCTGTAAGGAATGTAAACAGGTTTTGAAGAGAGATTTAGCCGGTAACTCACAGCAGTCGGATAGGAGTTCTGATTTTTATGCGAAATTGAATTCTTGTATATTAAATTATTATTTAATTAAATATACCTGCTGTCTTAATAGCTGTCTTTAGAGTGTAACTAAACTCAGATATTTGTTAACAATGGCAGGGCATTTTAGACGACTTTATATTGAATTTAGTCGGGAATTTCACAAGAATTTTACTACTTAAAATCCTAAACCTGGCACATATTTGGGCTACTCATGAAAGTGTTGCAGACAGACAATCAGACACAATACTAAAAGAGGCGATAACTGAAGATCATGTATTAATTCCTTACGGAATTGCCAAACTTTGCTTCGGCTAAATTTGTTGTAATCCTCAGGAGGTATTGTCTTAACATAAAAAACATAACCATATTCTGTTGTTAAAAATTGTTATAGGGCCACTATTAAATTTGTCTAGGTTATTCTGCTAAATTTGCAACACAATTTTGTTTGTAACGCAAGGGTGTGAAATCCCTTGTTGGTGACTGAATCGCCGGGATGTAACTAAAATACCGCGAAAATAATTATAGGTTTATGTTTACATAGCTGTTATTGGCACTCAGGATTATCTGGATTTTATGTTTGAACTGTAATATGTCTAATTTTCAATTGACGGTGACGTAATCCCAGAACCTTGTTCTCTGAACAAACCAAAGGGTTAGGAGCCGGCAGTCCTGCGGCATCATGCAGAATAATGTAATAGGCTTTGGCTTAATTCGTGAATAAAGAGAGGTGCTCCTATTGTGGTAATCACAGTCTGTTTCGGAAATGATGTTGAATATTAACACTTCATAGTCTTTTGATGAATCAGTGTTTAGGAGTCGGGGAGTCTGGTAATGGATGCTGACGGGGTTTAGGATAATAAAGATAGATGTAGCGCAGTCTTGATTGATGGCGGGTATGTTAGTGCAGGGTTGGTTACATGTACCGAAACCCGTCGGATTATCCGTAGATAAACAGCCGTCGCTTCTCCATTTCTTTGTCTATGACGTAAATTTGTAAGCTGGCGGAGTGTTGTTGAGTGATGCTGCCTGTCCCAAATGGTGTTCCGCGCCTGAAATTTCTGTACGGCTGTGCACCTTTATCTACTTAAGGTATTAAGATCTCAAAATAGTATGTTATATTTTAGCTTTTTCGTTTCGGCCACTAAATACTTTGTGTTTTCGATTCTTGAGAGGGACAAAATAATTTTCTCTTCACCGAAACGTCGGAACATCCTCTAGGACCCGCCCAGATTCCTTTTTATTGGGTACCGGAGGAGGGGGGGGGGAGGGTAGTTCGGCTGGTGAAGCTTACCACTCAACTCCAGCTAAGTGCCGATGCCAAGAAAGCGTGGCGGTATACATCCACTCCTCTTACGCCTTCTTGGCGCGCCTAGGTATAATGCTGTCTTCACCTTATTAAAGATTTGAAGACTAAAAGTAACTTCAGTGTACACACGTGTACGTTTCGTACCTGACAGAGAAATCTGTGTGCCTTTATTCGAAAGACCAGCCAGTGGATACTGTGTAGGGAAACACTGGAACAGTAAAGATTCTCTGGAAGTAATCGCAACGTTACGGTGTTGTGCTAATCTAGCGCGATCACGGTTCTTGCTCGCTGTCGTCTGTTGCAGCAAGCGGAGACACTGCAGCAGGAGCACAGCACAGAAACACGCGATAAGCGAAACTAAAAGTCTATGTGAGTTTATATAATAGCAAAGTGTGCGCTGTTGCTCTTCGGGGTACGTATTTTATAGTAATGTTATACTCGGCTTCTGCGGTTTAACATATGATACCATATTACACATTCATTCTTCTGGTCTTTGAGTGAGCAACCTTGTGCAGGAAAAAGATTTTTTAGACCTTCCAACACACATTATCCTTTGTGAGCTGCCCAATATTTTTCTAAAAGCGGTATTCGCGATACAAATTAACCATTAGGGAATGTCGGAGAAATCCGATATACGGAAGACCGGAGTAACCGAAGGGGTTACTGTGAAACAAGATCGTGAAACTGAAGTTCCGTTGTAACTGAGACTGGTGTAACGGAGGTTGTCTGGAAGGAAACTGAGAGTATATTAAGAGGCTCTGCACATTCGAGAGGGTGTCACCTTACAGTTTGGTGGTAAAAGTATCACTCTGGTATATTTTATACATAGAGCATCTAAGTTAACAGGGTGTTTCGCTAGAATTAAGAAACATCAAAGGGATTTTAGATTCGGAATTAGAAACTTAGGTAGGTATGATGCATTGCAATTCGTGTCAACAAAATTAGCAAGTATAAATTAGATTTAATGGGAGCGTAAGAGGCCAGATGGTACAAGTATGGCACTGAAGCGTACATATACATTTCTGTGTGGAGGGGAAATACTACACATCCTTTATGGATGAGATTCCTATATGAGATGTTAAAGGAAGAGGTCCTGAGATCTGAATTGACCTTCCCCACGCATGGTGGCGCACTGGGCTTGTATAAGACGCGGGGAATTTTTTTGGCAAGCTGAGCAACTACCAGCTTCTCATAAATAGGTTTGATACAAGGAGGTAGTTAGGCTTCTACCGTAACTCTTGCATAGTAGAACTCTTTTGTGATAGCAGTAATGTAATTTCAGGTTCTCTTTTGGTTGTTTGGCCTTCTGTGAACTTGTCGCTGATTATCTTGTATGGTAGAACTGTTTGTTCAGATCGCGAGTCGCTTCCTTTCGTTATTTATTAAAGTTGGGGCCTGTGCAAAATAAAAGTTACGGTACCATAAAGAAAAGTGCTCTTGCTAGTGTATTACTTCATTTGGGGTGCTCATTGTATTATTAACTGTTCTGAGAAACTTGATACGTAACATCCGGCTTATGTTTCCTGTAACGTACAACTATATTGAAGTGATATGCACCAAAATCAAATTCGCGCAAACTCGCGTATAGTTAATTCTAAATACGAAATATTTCTTCATACCGTCACTCATTCGCTCAGTGACGCAACAGATTGCCCTAACGCTCCCTCACCAGATCAATCAATGAATCATTAAATCGATCGATCGACCGATCTATCAATCAGTCAAACAATCGATCACTTTAGTAAAAAGGTCCAAAATTTGTGGAACTCCTTGTAATCGTAATTTCACCTTATGATGATCTTTGAACAAGAACTGACGTCTCCTTTCCTCTAACGGATATGTTCATCGTTGGTGACGTAACTGGCTTCATATAGACCAACCAAGGCTATAAAGCGACATCTTCTAGTTTAATGTCAGGAATTTGCATATAATTCTGTCGAATTGCCCTTATTCTGAATGCTGACTTTAGAAATTGCTTCTGTCGCAGAACTGCTAATTGTCTTAAGAGATGTCAGTCGATAAAATATCTTGAAGGGGACGCCTTTAGCATTAAAGGAAGAATAATATGGGTCAGATTAAATTATCGTCCAAAAGAATATAGGAGATATACGTGTTACGTCTAAAGCCATTAAGACGCCATAGGGTCTTATGTATATTGGACCGTACATCATTGTGATAGTTGAAGAATAAGAGAACCAACTTGATGTCACTAGTTATTAAGTTTTATTTCACTTCTTTTATGCTTAACATGTTTCGGACATTAATACATCCATCATCAGGAGCTTGCGACCTTTCTATTGTGTCACCACATTGGTCGTGTGGTCTTGTTTCGATGTGTGTTGGAGTTTCGATGTGGCTGGGTTG
>Ga0123357_10011113_pt1 | contig 11519 bp, 12 predicted proteins | sample TergutEmb28metaG_FD_89873 | JGI IMG/M metagenome (GOLD analysis project Ga0123357, IMG submission 89873) | Embiratermes neotenicus P4 segment gut microbial communities from Petit-Saut dam, French Guiana - Emb289 P4 | ecosystem: Host-associated > Arthropoda: Insects > Digestive system > Gut ...
AAACAACTAAAAAAAAAAAAAAAACAGCATTCATCAGTTAATTCATGCTCATTAAAATTTTGTATGCAATTCCTTTCTCTATCATGTATGCTCTATGTCCTGCTCATCTCAGCTTCTCGATTTGACTGCAAAATAAAAAGTTCTGAGAAGCAGACATCCTGAGATTCCTCAGATTTTATTGTCTCTGTCCCCCTTCTTAAGTCCAAATATTTTCCTCAGCTGCGAATATTGAACTGCTTGGAAAACAATTTTCCCAACTGTCACTTTGTCATAAACCCACACGGACCACCCAGCAGCAAGAAGCCTGGCCGTGACACAACTTGTACAGCAAGGTGCACCAATGACCTCAGCAGCACCTGTCTTCATGGTGAGAAGCAGACAAATGTGTACAGCAGGGCGTGCCACTGACCTTAGCAGTTCCAGTCTTGACTCCCTCCAACAGGGCAATGTGGCCATGCTTCCCAATGCTGTCAAATGCTTGCACGGTTGGTGGGGTCTCATATGGAGAATCCCTGAATGTAATGAGCTGGAGAACGTTTGAGCCATTGCTGATGCTGTTCTCCTGATGGGAGTTCCAATTACTGAGACTCCACTGAAACTCAACTCCTTCAAGGGTTGAAAACTCGTTACCTGAAAACATGCATGAACACAACTAAGAAATAACTAACCAGCCAACTCTAAGCAGCAGGTTCCTCCTTGACAAGCTGGGGGTACTCAAATCATTTCTCACATTACACTGAACTGAAATATCATTTATGTGTTCATAAAAGTCTTGACAATGATCTCTGACCTCAACCAAATAAGTCCAGTCCACACCATCCTGTCTATATCTAGGTTTTACAAATGATCTCTTTGTTTCAGATTTTCTGACCAAATCTATCACGTCTCATATCTCTCATGAATGCCACACCTGTCTTGTCATCCTTCACTTCTAATTCAAACTCAAATCCAAATTTATTCACTGAGTTCCATTTGTATTTTTGGACATAACTGGGTTTTCGCTAGTAAACACCCATTATTTTTACTAGTAATGGCTAAAATTTACCTAACCTAATTACCATATTCTGTCAGGTGTTAATTTCATCTAAGTTTATATATATATATATATACACACAATCCTCTCTCATTTCCTTCAGACCTTGCACCATTTTTGTCACTTCATTGTCACACTTGCCTTTTAGTGTGTATAAATAGTTTACCTAATTTTTTTAGTTTTATAATCTTATTACATTACAGCTGAGTATTTTCTTGTATGTTATTTCTTAACTTATGTACAGAGTGATTTATAGAGAACACCCCTGTAGTTGAGGCCTGTAATTTCATAACGTGTGGTCAGAATGAAATGGCATGGCACTAATGTGACATACACATGAATTCATGGTCAACTAGATGACTTCACATCATGTGTTGAAAATGGCCTCTGCCCTCCACTAGACACATCTGAACACAACACAGCATGTTTTCGGCCGTTCAGCACAGAACATCATTCTCAATGTTGCAGATCTCCAGGTGGATAGTCTTTCACGTCGTCTATGGCGCATGGTTTATTCCTACACACTCTCTCCTTCAGACAGCCCAAAAAAAGATGTCTGGAGATGTCAGGTCTCCCAAGTTATTGTTTCATACTCCAGTATGAGACTAGAGACCTCTTTTCTTTCATTTTTTTTCTGTTCGGCCGCCTTTTAATATCGTTACACCTAGTATCATTTATCTGACACATATTTTTAAAATCCTTCCCATGTCTAACCAAAGGTACTCTGGTTCAAATTTGTATAATTTATCACTTAGGTTTCTTGTGCAACCATTTCATTTCAGGTTTTCTGCCTGCCACTCATAACTACATTTCAACAGTTCATCTTTTTCCATTAACAAAGTCCTATATCAATATTTTACTACATTACACAGCATCCTGCCTTTCCTACCTTCTCTACCAAGTTCCCATTCTGCTGCTCCTTTAGCTGTGTTCATTGGGCTTCCTATGACTCTATTACAAAATCTTCTGAAGTTAATTGATAATATCCGATCCCTTTTTCACACTCCATACGATATCCTCGACTCACAAATCATTGCATGCATATTTTCCAATAATTTTAGCTTTATACTGGGTACTCTTATTAAACATCTATCAACTGCTCTGAGAGAATGTTTGCCTTTCAATTTTATACTTTCTTTTTGTCTCATCTCTTCTCCCAAACTGTCTAGCTTTACCCCCCCAAAAATAAATAAATACATACACTTCTACTACCACCAGTCTTGGACCATACATACAATACCAACATTCTCTGCTTTTCTGTTTTCCTCCTTTCCTACATCTGTAGTTTTATTCACGTTGCACTGTAAATTCCATTTATTAGAATATTTCAACATCTGATCTATCCTGTTTTGTAAACCACTGATGGTAAATGACCCAACTGCAAAATCAGCAGCAAACAATTACGCAAGTATTTATTTACAACATATAACCAACAAATGAACAATAGACTTAATATTTAATTGTATGTAAAATTAAATTAATTCTGCTTGACTTTATATACTGCACTGTATTATGCTGAATCATGTAATTTATTGCAGATTCATACTCTTAAAGGACAGCATCTCGAAAATAATTGATTGTATGTAAGGCCATCACGCATGATTAGTACATTATGATACGATTGTAATTCAAGTAATCGCTCCAAGAACTGCACCATTCTACTTATTTTATTGAAAGTTCATTTTACTATTTCATTTTATATTACTGTAACACTATATTCAACATCAACTGTGTGTTAATAACTTGATAACAATATTCTTTTAACACTTTTAAGTATATGTACTAATGGACTGCATGATAACTGGCATGTAACTTTGGTATAATGGAAGAACTCCCTGAAGATGATGCACTGAGGCATCGAAACATGTAGGAGGTTTTTAGATACAATTAAGTATTGAATATATTGTGCATTTGTTGGTTATATATTGTAAACACATACAAAATGCACAGTACACACAGTTTCAAAAATAATGCAGGTATAATTTCATTTCCCACTACTGGTGCATGTGCATTTTCTTCATTAATAATACAAATAATGCCTTCCATAAATATATTAAAAAGGTATGGGCTAAGACTACAGCCTTATTTCACTCTTTCTTTCATTGGTTCTTTTACTTCCTCATAACTCCATTTTATAAAAAACATTATTTAATCATACATTTTCTTTATACCCCACAATGTTCTCACTGACCCCTTTCTTTCACATTTTGTACCACGGAAATTCTCTGTTTATTGAATCAACAGCATTTTGTAAATCTACCAAGCACTGATAAAGACATCTCCTTTTGTTACAAATACCTGTTTATTTTTTTATTACAAATATGTTACTTATGTTTCTCCTTTTCTTACCAAATCCTGCTTGACACCTCAACAATATCTTATTATTCAGTAACCAACCACACTGTCTAATGGCCAAAATAATGGAAAAAAAATGTTGTCACTACCGGTAGTAAAGGCACTCCACTGTAATTATTAGGCTCTCTTTCCCTTTATTTTTATATACTGGACACACTACAGCCACTTTTCATTCCTGTGGGTAAGCCATCCTTCTCACTGTTTTATTAAATATATCCTTCAAAATCTCTGTTCCTGACTAACTTTTACTAAACATTTCCCACATTTTTAACAGTATGCCACCATAACCCAGACAGTTGTTTTACATTTTCATTAAATTCTCTCTAACTTCTTGCACTGCAAAATCTAATTCCTCTAGATATTGGGTCCCATTACTTCTAGTTCTACCAGTAGGTTTCCTAGTATATTTTTTAAAATGTTTTTTGAAACAAATAATGCAAGTTTCAAGTTTTACCTCACATCTCATGTTTCTTTGCATAACTATTTTTTCTAATGGCTTACTACAACTTCTCAGTGTCTTTCTGGTTGACCGCCTGATTTAGTTTTTGTTCTCCTTTATTTTGCTACACCCCTTTTTTTTACCTTCTAGTTATCTATCATATCCTACAATCCTCTCCCATTGTTTCATTCTACTACTGTCAACATTCCTTTTTTCTGGAAGCTTCTAGAAATTTTCTAATTTTCATTCTCCTCTACATTGATCGAGTCAATATTTCTATATCTGACCCTTTCTTTTGTATTACTTCACGTTGGCACCTGCCCTTTTTGCCACTAGCTTTAGAATCTTTTCCACTTTATCCATTTCATTATCAGGTATCATCATTTTTGTTTCTAAGAGATATAGTTCACTACTGTCACCATCTACTAGGCCCATAAAATCACCCTTTTCATCTTCTCTCCATATATGTCTATCCACAACCCTGGCTGTCTTTCTGCTTTGTATCTCATTTATATATTCCCATTCAATTTACAAAAATAACTTGCCCTCTGTCATCTTTCCCACATTTACCAGTCAGTAAGTCTATTATACTTCTTTCAGAAAATTTTACTAGCTTTTAACCTAATTACTGACCACTTAGTCTTCACTCCTGTATTTCTATTCTAATAGTTTTTATTCCTTCTGCCATCCATCATGTAAAAGCTGTCCCATATGTGCATGTGGCAAGTTTATTTGCAAGTCACTGATCCTAGCATTCCAGTCACCCAGTATCACAAATTCAGTTTTCAAAAGTCTGCCTCTTACTTTCTTCACATCTTCTTCCAGCTCACTGAAAAAAATCCTGACTGCAACATTTGAAAGATCTTGGCAGGTTATACATGAAACCAATACACCCATGTATTGGAAATCTAACATTTTGTTTCACTACCAACCAAGTCACAGCTTTCACAACTGTTCAGATCTGAATAATGTTTTCTTCAGTCTTCTCCTGGGTGTCTACAAACACTGCCAACCTATTTCCTTTCACAAAGCTCTTACATCCCTCATTTCTATACATCCCATCTCATGCCCAACTTCCCACCACTCTGAATATGTTATGTTCATCTAAACAAGTACTAAAGATCTGTTTTACCTATCTTACGTTTTAGACCTTCAATGATCCAAAATTCTATCTTCAATAAGCTTGCCACTCCTACTTGAAGTTATGTGGATCCACTCTGTCTCTTCTTCCTTCATATGTGTCACTCACCTTGCTGAGTCAGCTGCATAGGTCATATTGCTGCCTAGGCTGTACTTGTATAATTGACAACAGTGAGAGTAGTATGTCTGGATCATCCTGCATACTTTTTCTAGTAATTTTGCTTGTGGTCTTCTTTCCCCTCTTCTGCTCTTGACTTTTGCCTGCTTTCTCTCCATCTACCTGCAACTCCATGTGTGCTGATTTTTCTGTACTTCCTTTCTTCCATGTTTCTCTCTATCTCATTGACTGGATTCACCTTCGGTATCTACTCCATTTCTTTGCTGAATCGTGTCTTGTCTTGTGGCAGCTGAACTTGCATCTGTATACTTCACTGTTCCTGGCATTCAGCAGGATACTTTTTAAAAACTAATCCAAGTTACAAATTTTTCCATTCACCATCAACTTGTCCTTTCTCATAAAAGATATATATCCTCTCCTTTTGGCATATTTCACATAGGCAATAAGTCTTTTTTTTTTTATTTTTCCTATTTCTGGGTTGAATGTTCATCCACACTGATATTGTTATCTGCCAGTTGTTTGGTATTTTGCTAAATTCTCCAAGGCCGAAGTGTTCACCCTCACTGATATTGGTAACCACCAGCTCTTGGTATTTTGTTAAATTCTCAATTTTTTTTCCAGAAGCTGTGAAATTCACCAATGGTCTCTTTCTCTTCCTCTCCCCACTTTTACTATGTAATCAATATTATTATTTGATATTTCTGTCTCTAAGTTTCTTGTTTAAGAACATCACCACTCTCCTGGTAATTCATACAGTCCTCATTCCTAAGCACTTTGTCATCAGCAACATCATCATACAGCTTGCAGGGTTTAAGACCTCGTGACCAGTTTCAGTCCCATTAACAGTCAAGAAGAGTTATGAACCTAACCACTTCCAAACCAAATATTACAATATTATTTTTCTTATTGTTTTCTTCCATCCACTTCACTTTATTCTCAATTTTATGTATGTCTTCCCACTTCTTGAGTGTTTCTTCCATTTGCTGATCTTCCTTTATTGTGTCTTTTACTGTCTATTTAAATTATTTCCAGGTTTGTCCCAAAATCAGTAGTTACCTTTCTCATATTGATTTCTTAATTGTGGTTCTCCATAAGCTTCTGTAAGATTTTACTTTCTCTTCCCTTATTTTTCACGGGATAATATCTATTTGACTGTGTCTTGTTCTGCTGTCTGGCCTGGATTAGTTTTTGCTCCTCCATTACCATTAATATTATTGATATTAATCCAAAAGGAACTTGTCTCTTCTTTCTCCCTCCTCCATTTTCACCATTTTCTTTACCACTGATGGAAGGAACAGGCCTACTGTTAACATACAACTGCTCTCCTACATGGCTTGATCTCAACTAGTCATCCATCGCTTGATCGCTGTAATATAGTGTTTCCCAAATGTTTTGCTAATGGACCCCTTTTGACTTCAAACAATAACCATGGATTCTCACATCCTTCCTCACATAAATATAGAGTGTCCAGATGATAGGTATTCATTCATTCCATTGGCATATGCAGAATGCGATGATTCCTTGCCATTCTCAGGAGCTTCTTCCATTCCTAACTGTTATGTACTTTTCCTGCCACCCTTCTCCACCACCTATTCTTCCATCCTCTCTCACCTCATCTTGCCATCTATTTCTTGGTCTACCTCTCAATCTTGTTCTTCCCAAGTTCATATATAATACTTTTTTGGAAATCCTATTTTCTTCCATTCTCTGTACATGCCACAACTAACGTAATCTATTTAACCTTATTGTCTCTATAACAATAGGTTTTTTTAAAACTTGCATAAATTTCTTTATTGGCTAATCTCCTCCAATTTTCTTTTTCATTGTCACACACTGGGCCTAAAATTCTACTATACACTTTCTTTCAAAAATGTCCTATTGCTTTCTATCTCCCTTTGTTAGTGTCCAAGTTTCTGATGCATATGTTAATGTTTTGTCTATACATACGTAACAATGCATTGCATGATATGACCTTAATTAAAATGATTGTTGCTTGCTTTGTGAGTACAGGAAGTTCTACAAAATAAACATATCACAAATTAAAGAAGTACTGTGATTATTTTTAACAAAACATTATTCCTTTAATTTAAAAAAATTAGTAAACCTCAAAGTAGCCATTACAGAAATGTATCCATGTAGCCCTTGAGAAATGATCATGGATCCCATGGGATCTGCAGGCCAAACTTTGGGAAATACAGCTCTAATATATTCAGTAAAGATAACTAATTTTAAGCTTCTCATTAGGCAATTTATGTGACAGACACCCAGGTCTTTATTAATGCCTGTTTATTTCATGCCTCTTTGCTTCAATGCCCCTTGACAATTTACACCACTTTGTAGTAACTCCATCCTCATTTTTGGTTTAATGCACTTTGGCTGGCAGTGCACTAGGATGGTGTCAAAAAATATGAAACTCAAGGCATAACACAAGGCTGAGAGACAATGTGTTCACTGTAAACTGCCTCACCCACTGCAATTATTGCAAAAATGGGGCACATTCTGAGGGCTACTTTCAGAGACTACTGGTCAACACAAGAAAAATTTTACATGACCTTTCACAAAAACACCACAAAATGAAATAGATCCTTTCATGTACTCAGACTTATGCATTTTGTTGGCAATAAAAATGAACCTGACAAGGCAACTGTGGAAAATAAGAACTACATTTAACAAGCTCTGTGATTCATATGGTATATATTACAGCAAAATTGAATATTTAGCAGTTGATGAAATTATGCTATTCAAAAGTAGAGTCATTTTCAAATAATACATTCTATATAAACAACAATGGTAAATCTACAAACCATGTGAATGTAAAGGGGTTGTGTACAATATGACTGCATATTTAGACAAAAAAGGGAAACGTACGACCTGATCAATAACAGTTACTCACGGAACTGTAACTGGCATTACGGCAATGACTGAAAATGTGGGACACAAACTGTACATTGACAACATCTTTCATCTCCAGCATCATTTGATGACTTACGTACTAAGACAGTAAGACACCAACTATTCAGACCGACGTTGGTGTGGGAGGTAATACAAGAGATGGAAAGAGTACCTCAAACTCAGGACAGAAGACAAGAGACAAAGCCCCACCCAACAGCGCATTGAAAAGGCTTGACACAAGACATAACAAAAACTACCCTTTTGAAGGGAAGAGAATTTGGTACCATGTGTGTTCCTCTAAACACCAAAAAACAAGAATGAAATTTAAGTGTCCAGAATGCAATGTGGGGTTGTGTGCTAGCCAATGTTTAGAGGTACATCACATCATACTGAATTCCTGAGGACCATAGGACACTAAACTGTAAAAGTGGAACACAGACATAAGTAATTTTACCTTTGTAATTACTGAACCGATATTTTTCAAGAGTGTTAGTTTGATGAAATAAAGTGCAGAGGGGGTTATGAACTTTCCAAAGGCTTCATGAAGGTAAAGAGACTTCTCAGAAGGGCCTTTATACGTGCATCTGTTTAACTTAGCCACTTTGACAAAAAAAGAAAATAAGAACAGTGGCTGGGAGATGTCTGTAAACAACGAAAATAAGAACAGTGGCTGGGAGATGTCTGTAAACAACCTGTGACTACTGCAAAAATTTCAACAGTGTTAGTAAGAAAAAGTGTCCCTCATGAAAGCCAGAATTACACTCCAGACTATCTTTCATAACTATACAGCCTTTTAGACTAATGTGGCGAATATGAGGCCTGTCTTTACAAACTCAGAAAATATTAAAAATGTCATGGCCTAGCAGAATGCTGTTTTCCCCTGCAGACAAAGGGGGCATTTAATTTAATGGAACAGTGTTTTCCCATTTGGCTATTATCAGTGAAGACAAACTTTGGATTACAGTACTTCAATATGAGAATGAGTGAAAGCTGTTAAAAATTTTACTTGAAATGAAGAATGTGACAACTGCAATGGAATGATAATTTCTCAGTGTCAATCATTTACAACATAAATAACTGTTACAACACAAAACTACTAGTATTACCACACTACCTTGATCATCATAAGCTCTGACTTCAAAAGCCTCTGGTGCTTCTTCCATATAAAGCTCCCTTGTGGTCGTTACAAGATTAAGGACACTGATAACATCAACAATCACATCACACCTCAAAATAAAGCCAGAACGTTTATCTTCTGCAAACACAATCGCTGTATTTCGTGTACGTTCTTTTGAAATAGCAGAGACAATAATTCTGGTTGAACAGTCTCTACCTCGGTCATCATGTTCAGGAGTTATCAGCTGAATGAGGTCAATACGGGAAGTACTCCTGAAAACATGAACAAACATATTTGTTAATAGCCAACATGACTGGATGGGATGGACATGTAAGGTGCATCAGAGTGATAGTAAAAGCATTAAAAATCAGATGGTATAGATGATAGCATATTAAAACGGATCTTACAAAAATAAGCCCTAGGTATGACTATCCACCACACCCACCCACTCCCATCACGTACCAAAATATCCGTTATGTTGATGTAGCCTCACATAACAGTTTCTTCATACTTCTTTTAACACACCACAATCATACATGGTAAGCAAACTGTGTAATGCGATAGTATCAAATTGCTTGTGAAATTCCAAACTTCCACCAATGCTTCCAGTTAGTTACATGAGGTGTATGATGAAAACTATCTCATAAAATGGCTTCAAGGCCCCTTCAAGGCCTGGGAGGCTTGTATGAAGAGGACCATAGCTTCCAACCGAAAATAGTTTACAGTGATCACATGTATACAACAATGTGTGATGAAAACCATCTCATAAAATGACTTCAAGGATCCTTCAAGGTCCGGAAGGCTTGTATTATAGAGGAGTATAGCTTCCCCAGAAAATACTTTATGGCGATCACATTTAGGTATAACAATTTCATTAATAAAGTACTGTATTGAAACTAGTCTTGTTTAGCAGTCACACACTGAAGATGGTATAATTTTCTGGTAGAATTCAACGCACACCAAAAAGGAAAGTCTGGTGAAGAGAAATGTTGAAAAAGCTTAACATTTTTCCACTGGTCAGCAAACATTTTCTCCCAGTATTATAACTTGTCATAACTGAGTCATTCCATTGAGCCTTTCTGAGAAGCTAAGGGTCCTCAGCTAGTCAAGAAATTCCCCTGTACCTTATGGAACACAAGGGTTCATTACCATTTTCACTAACAGACCACAACCTGACCCTATACTAAGCGAAATTAATCCAGTCCACAACTTCCTCCCCTATTTCTTTAACATCCATTTTCATATCGTCCACCAATTTATGCCAGGGCCTTCCAAGTGGTCTTCTTCCTTCTTATTTCCCCACCAAAACCATGAATGCACTTCACTTCTCCTCCACACATGCCACATGCACCACTCTGCTCCTCAACCAAATTACATTTGGTGAGTTATACCTATCCTGAAGCAAATGATTGCATTTCTCCTCTCCTCCACACATGCCACATGCCCCACCATGCACCTCAACCAAATAACATTTGGTGAGGTGTACACACCCTGAAGTTCCACATTATGCACTCTTCTCCATTCTCCTGTTCCTTCCTCCCTCTCAGGTTCAACTGTCTCCCTAAGAACCCTATCCCCAAACACCCTCAGCCTACATTCTTCCCTTGATGACAGACAAAATCCCAGACCCATACAAAACAGGCATAATTATCATTCTACATATCTTAATTGTTATGCTTTTGGACAGAAAATGGAAATATGAAGAGTTCTGGACTGAATGGTAGCAGGCTTTCCCTGAATTTAATCTGCTCCTAATATGTTTATATATACAATTTTGATTTGTTAGTGTCATTCCCAGATATTTGGATCTCAGCAAATTTTCAAAGGATTTATTGCCTACTTTTATGTTGCAGTCTTGTCCTCTATTCTGTTGATTCAATTCAATTCAATTCAACTTATTTAACGTTCCATAGATCACAGTAGCAAGTAAATGGGATGTGGAACAAGTCAACAATTGATCAATAAATAGATACAGTGAAACTTATACACATATACCGAATCGAGAATTCGATTCTTGGTCAAAATTTGATGTAAAATGAAGCTAATAATTAAATAACAGTACAATAAATTAAAATTGAATCAGAATAAGTTTAAACAATTGTATCAGTTTGCACATGAAGAACAGATATCGACAAAACAAAAGACAATGTACTTGATTTAATATAAACAAATGCTAATAGATTAAATGTTCTTCAGAACAAGCTTATAATTATTGCAAAGTTTTTGAGCAGTAGCTGTATATCACGGTATTGCTGTAAAATTATACTGAAAATATTCATCTATGGAATAGAAAGAATGTGCTTGTAAGAATCTTTTTAAATTAGTTTCAAATTCCCTGGAATTATTAGACATTTCTTTAATGTAATGAGGAAGAGTATTGAAAACCTTGATGCCCATATAATGCACTCCCTTTTGAAATAGAGTT
>Ga0123357_10011114_pt1 | contig 11519 bp, 7 predicted proteins | sample TergutEmb28metaG_FD_89873 | JGI IMG/M metagenome (GOLD analysis project Ga0123357, IMG submission 89873) | Embiratermes neotenicus P4 segment gut microbial communities from Petit-Saut dam, French Guiana - Emb289 P4 | ecosystem: Host-associated > Arthropoda: Insects > Digestive system > Gut ...
ACCACTTATATCGTTCCTGATGATTTTGTGGCATAGAAGAAAAGATACAGGGATCCTTCGCTACGCTCAGGATGACGACTTTAAAGAAAATTGCAGTCTACAGTAAATCCGAAACTGCTATAATCCAGACGACGAATATCTACAACCTCAATCCACTCCTTGCCGCTCGCAACCATAACTGTTGGAGTGTATCGAAGGCCAGTTTGGTGGCCTGGCGCATCCCCCACTCATGACGCGATAAGAGTCGCCGCGGCGACTCATGAGCGCGGCACCCGCAGTGTTGACTATTTATTGAACATTTCTCTCAATAAAAATTAATGTTGAGGTTGATCTGTATCGGAGATTCTCTGACCTTCTACATCGGCCAGCGTCTCCGTATCCAGACCGTGCTCGTGTTTATAGTGTTCGACAGGCATCTTGCCGTCGTACCACGCCCAGTTCATCGGATATATATCCGAGTCGAAGATGACCTGGTAGAAGTGCCATATCACGATGGCAAAGGTTGCGAGAATAGCTTCGTAGTAATGGATCACGGTAGCTACATCTACCATCCAGCCGGTAGTTTTATTCGCTACCCACACCTTGGCCCATAGCATGATGCCGGTAAGTCCCATCAGAACGGTTCCCCAGACCAGCGCCCAGTACTCGGCCTTTTCGGCGTAGTTGAAACGTCCGAACTGCGGCCTCTCCTTTACCAGTCCTAAGTGGTATCCGAGGGTGCGCACGGCGTCGAAGGCATCCTTCGGCAACGGAAAGATGTCGCGGATCATTCTGCGTCCTTCGCGCAGAGTCGCGAGGTAGACAAGGTGATAGGCGCCCGCGCACAGCAGCACCACTCCGGCGACGCGGTGCACGATGCTGCGTACATGCTCGCTCATGCCCAGCAGTTGCGCGTACCACGAGTAGGGAAACTTCAAGGCGAAGCCCGTAATCACCAGCACGATGAAGCTGGTCAGCAAGACAAGGTGCTGCCAGCGCTGATTGGTAGTCATGCGCGGCACGGTGGCGGTCACCATCCTGCGGCGGGCAATCGCCTTTCCGCGCCAGAGGACGATGTTGTGCAGCAGCATGGCTCCAAGCACGATCCAGATCAGAGCTATATAAATCCAGCGCGTCCACTTCACCACCTTCGTGCCCAGATCGCTGGGAGGAGCAGTAGGATTCAGATGGATCGGCGTCTGCGCGAACTTCTCCGTAGCTCCCTGATGGCACCGCCCGCAGGTCTGCGCCAGATTGGCGCGGTTGATCATCGAGTTGGGATCGCTCGACGGCAGAATGTTGTGTGTGCCATGACAACTGGCGCAGTTGGCCACGGTCACCGAGCCGCCCTGCGCGGCCAGGCCGTGATAGCTGTCGAAGTAACTGGCCACGCGGCCCGAGGCGAAGCCGAACTCCTGCGAGACGCGCACGCCTTCGTGGCAGCGGGCGCAGGTGTTCTGCGCCATGTTGCGCTCGGAGACCGGCGAGGTGGGCGCGTTGGCCTTCTGGATGGTGTGAATGCCGTGGCAATCGGTGCATGAGGGAGCCTGTCCGTTGCCACGCGCCAGCGCCTCGCCGTGAATGCTGGCCAGGAACGGCTGCTCTTCGTTGGCATGGCACCTGCCGCAGGTCGCGGGCACGTTGAAGCGGTTGATCTGCGATTTGGGATCGTTGGCGGGCAGGATTCCGTGCGAGTCGTGGCAATCCGTACATACGGCAGCCTTCTCGTTGCCCTGAGCCACAGCCTTGCCGTGTACGCTGTCCTGATAGGACTTGAACGGCTGCGTGGTCTGGCCCACGGATTGCATCAGCGCCGACTGTCCGTGGCACTTGCCGCAGGTCGCGGGGATGTTCTTGTGGCTGACAGGAGACGTTGCCTCGCTCGACGTCACTACCTCGTGCACGTTGCCGTGGCAGTCCGAGCAGGCCGCCGCCGCATTGCCCGATTTGGTCAACCTGGTATGAACGCTGTGACTGTAGGTGTTCTGCTCATCAGCATGGCACTGCTGGCAGGTGGGCTTCTGCGGGGCCGTCGTGTGAACTTCTGCTTTTTTTACGTCTGTATGGCAGTCCACACAGTTAAATGTGCCGTGAATCGAACTCTTGAACCTGCCCTCATCGACAGCATCGTTGTGACACGTCAGGCAATCTTCGTTCTTCGGTTTCTGCGCGGCATAAGAGAGACTTGCCCATCCAAACACACCAAGGACAACGGCACTGACAAGAACCTTCGTTTTACGGAACATGGCTCTGGCAGGCTAAACCTTGGGATGTATTGTTCGCTGTGACAACAATCACATGGATGATATTGATGATCCAGTCGGATGAGCGCCCTTGGCGCTCTTTCTACTGAATCCCCAGGTCTGCGAGCGGCTTCGGACTGGCCTCGTCCTGAGCCAGCAGGTTGTGGCACAGCGAACAGTCGTTGCTGATGGTTTTGCCGTCCTTCGATGTGTGGCTGCCATCGTGACACCGGAAACAGCCGCCCTCCATGGCCGTGCCGTTGTGGCCTACGTTGTTGGGATAGGTTCCCCAGGCCACCTTCATCTTCGGAAATACGTTGCGGCTATAGATCGCCACCAGCGTTCTGGCTGCCTGGTCGATGTCGGCGCGCTGGCTGCTCCATACCGCTGGGTACTGGGTGCGGTAGAACTCCTCCAGGCCAGCGGTGATCTTCTGCGCTGCCTCCTGCTGCGAGCCGTACTCGGCCTGGATCAGCTCCAGAGCTTTTTTGTTAACAAATGGCAGCGACGCGCTGGGGCTTCCGTTCACCATGGCTTCGTTGATGGCAGCCTGCGGCGTCTGGAAGATGTGGGTCGCCTGATTGTGGCAGTCCATGCAGTCCATCAGACGGGTCACGCCCTTCACCGGACCCTTCCAGTCCGTGCTCACGTACTGCGTGGTGGAGCCGTCGGAATTGCGCTGATTCACGGCGATGATCTGCTGATTGCTGGCGTCGGTGGCAACGTACTCGTACTGGTTGAGGTGATGGCCGTGGATGCCGCTCAGGTGCGAGAGCGAATCCACGCCGCCGAGATGAAGCACCAGGACCGTCTTCGTCATGGAGTTCTTCTCGTCTTCGGCGAAGGAGGTCTTCACCAGCAGCTTCTCGCCGACGAAGTGGGTGGGGTTGTGGCACTGCTCGCAGGTGGCTCGCGCCGGGCGCAGCGTCGATAGCGAGGTGCGGATCGGCCTCGGATAGGTGCCGAAGGTTACCTCGATCACCTGCTTGGTGCCGTTGATCTTGGCGTTGATCGCCGCGCGCAGACCCGATCCGATATGACAGTCCACGCAGGCCACATGCGAATGCGGCGAGGCCTGATAGGCCGCCCACTGCGGGGCCATCACATGGCAGGTCGAGCCGCAGAAGCCGGGCGAATCCATATGCGACAGGCCGCGATAGCTGGCCGTGCCGACAATGATAAAGTTCACCAGCGTGATGGCGAGCACCAGCAGAATTCCACGGCGGAAGAACGGGTCGCGCAGGCTGATCTCAGGATAGACGCTCGGCAGCTCGCCGCGCCGGGCCAGCTTCCTGCGCCGGAGCCAGCTTCCCAGCGGGATCAGGATCAGGCCCAGAACGAACAAGGCCGGAATAAAGATGTTCAGGACAAGCCCCAGATAGGGGTTCGTCGGTCCGCTGTGCCCGAAGAGCGTGACGACCCAGAAGCCAATCAGCACCAGCGCGCAGGCGGTGGCAAGCGCTCCGCCGGTGAGGCTGATGAGGTTGTTTCCGAAAAAGAGAACCCGGTGGAAGAAGCTCTTTGAATTGTCCATTTGCGGCATATCGCATATAGTACAGCCTTTTGGCCGCAGAGCGGTGTGACATAAATCGCCAGGGCGGCGCATGGCTCGATTGGTGGATGCGGTATGAATCGAATCGATGCGATAATCTACCTTAACCCATTACAAGCAGGCAGGAACCAATGAACAGGCTTTTTGCAGGATGCATCCCCTTTCTTCTGGCAGTCGCGGCTTTACCCGCATGGGCCAGCCAGACCAGGACCGCAGACGGCGCCACGGGTAACACCGAGATCCTGCTGAGCGATTCGGCATGGAAATTGAAGTCGTTTCCCATGGACTCTGGAGAGGAGCAAAAGGCTTACGCGCCCGGCTTTGACGAGAGCGGCTTCAAGGCGGTATCCGTGCCGGCTGAGATTCAGCTGTCGACCGGCCTCACGGGGATGGAGCTCTACCGGCAGAGAAAAGAGATCTCGCTGATTAACAAGAGCGAGTGGTGGTACCGCAAGAGCTTCACCGGCCCCAAGCTGCAAAACGGAGAACGGGTGCGTCTGGTCTTCGACCGCTCGGACTACTTCACGTCGGTATGGCTGAACGGCGAAAAGCTCGGCGACCACGAGGGCGCATATACGAGCTTCTCCTTCGACGTTACCTCAAAGATCAAGCAGGGTGGGACAAATGTACTGGCAGTGAAGGTGACCTCCCCGTGGCTGCCCAAAGGCCGTAGTCTTATTGAATACAACAAGAGCAGTTTTACGCTGTCTGCGCCAGACTGGAACTCGCAAGGCATCTCCCATTATCCCTATGTGATGAGTTTCCAGTGGAACGGTGTTCCCGCAAGCGGGAACGCCGCGATGACGATCGGATTGACCGGTGACGTGAAGCTGGTGACCGTGCCCGAACGCAGTATTGACGATCTTTATGTCTATACGAAGTCGCTCAACCCGGACGGCAGCGCCACGCTGGCCATCTCCGGCACGGTCCGCAACGATGGCAGCGGCGACGCGCAAGGATCGGTGAACCTGAAGCTGCGTCCTGAAAACTTCACCGGCGACGCCGAGCAACTGCCGCGGCAGGAGCTGACACTCAAGCCGGGAACGAACGATTTCAGCCTTGAATTCACGGTCAAGAACCCGAAGCTATGGTGGACCTGGGACCAGGGCCCGCAGAACCTGTACAAGCTGACGGCAACGCTGGATGCGCCGGGTCAGGCGGCGCACTCCAAAGCCGTGACCGTGGGCATACGCACCTTTACCCGTGAGCCGGGTATGAGCTACTGGCTCAACGGCAGACATTTCTTCCTGAAGGGTGTCTGGTATCCGATGCAGAGCTTCTATAGCTCCACGGATACGCGGGCGGCGTATCGCACCGGTCTGATATTGCTCCGGGCCGCTAACGCCAATTTCATGGTCAATCAGGTCATCGAAAAAGCCAGCTTCTACGATCTTTGCGACGAGTTGGGTCTACTGGTCTTTACGCAGATGCCGTTCAACCAGGTTGGGCCCTACCAGGTGCTGGAACCCGATAACCCGCGGCGAGATATCTTCCTGAAGACAGCGATGGAGTTCGGTGCCGATATACTTCGCGAAAACCGGAACCATCCCTCGATCGGGATGTGGTCTCCGCTGGCCGAATCCAGAGTGGCAGCCCAGGCGCAGAAGGGCTACTACGAACCTCTCTACGAAGGCATGCGCGAGGTCGTCGAGAAGCTATCGCCCGGCACCATCTATCAGACCAGCTACTGCGACGACGGCGAAGATCATATATGGACGGCAACGGCTGGTTACTTCGAATACGGAGACTACCGCAATCACTATGATTTTGCGCCGGCCTTCGTCTCCGAATACGGCAGTCAGGCCATGAGTTCTTACGAGAACCTGCATAAGTGGATCCCGCTGGACGACGTGTGGTCGGAAAAGAATCCAAGGAAGCCTGGATGGTTCAATCTGCCCATGAACATCACCGAGAATGCCTACCCGGCGTCAACCATGATTCAGGATTTCCACAGTCTGCTCAACTGGCCGCTGAAGATGGTCGATACCGATCCGCGGTCGGCGAAGGATATGGTGGAGGCGTCGCAGCTTTATCAGGCCTTCGTGATGCGCTACGCCTCGGATGCCTTCCGGCGCAAGAAGTACAACCCGATCCAGGGAACGCGGTGGTGGGCGTATCGCGACCCGGCGCCGGGATATCAGTGGGGCTTCCTCGATCACGACAGCGTACCGAAGATGGCGTACTACTCGTTTAAGAAATCGATGGCTCCGCTGGCAGTAAGCCTTGCGTTCAAAAATGAATTAGAGGGTCTGCCGAACGGGGACTCGCAGTCTGGCAGTAGCAACGTTCACATCCCGGTGGTGGTGGTAAACGATCACCTGACAGAGGTTCCGCTGGAGGTGAAGACCGAAGTCCTGGACCTGAAGGGCAACGTGGTCTACTCGCAGACGAACAAGGCCACGGTTGGCGCGGACAGCACTAAAACCGTCGATGTTCTGAACTGGACAGTGCCCGGGGTACCTGCGACGGAGGTTTACGCGCTGCGGGCCACGGTTCAGCAGCAGAACGGCGATCAGCACGCGGAGAGCAGAATCTATCTGAAGGTGAAGTCGTATGCGAACCAGATGCCGAAGCTGGACAAGAAGGTTCGCGTGCTGCTGATCTCCACCCACAGGTACGGCGGAGCCCTGGCGAATGATCTGCGCGACGTGGGCGTGGACTTAGATGTTATCGATCAGGAGCAGCTGGACCGCCTCGGCGAGCTGCGCAATGCCGTGGAGCTTGAGAAGAAGTACGACGTGATCTGGCTTGGTTCGTTCGAGGCACTCTGGAAGGTGCTGGACGACGACATGGCCGAAGGCGTGGCGCAGGCCGTGAAGGATGGCGTGGGCTTCGTCCACACCGGCAGCGAGAGCAGCTTCCACGGCGGCGATACGATGGCGTCGTGCCTGGACTTCACTAAGCTGGCGGATGTGCTTCCGGTGAAGGTCCGCGAGGCGCACGACGATATAGACCTGCTGAACACGAGCAAAGATCTACGTGTTTTTGCCAGCGGATGGACGGATGCGGGGCTGAAGCAAATGGGCGTAGCGAGCTTCAACGAAGTGGAGACGAAGCCCGGCAGCGATGTCGTTATGAAGTTCATGGACTGGCCGCTGCTGGTCACGGGGCTCTACGGCAAAGGGCACACGGTCGCTTTCATGGGATACACGCCGTATGACAACAAGTCAGACGAAGCGACCTGGCGAGCCCTGTACTCGCAGATGCTGCTGGCGGCAACGGGCGAAAATCCCCAGTATCGCTATGCATGGGTGATGGGTAACGAAAAGCCGGTCTTCCAGTTGCTGAAGGAGCAGCCGGAGGCCAGCGTGAAGGCCACGCCTGCGGCGATTGCGTCCACGGCAAAGAACGGCACGGCCAGCTTCAAGGTCGAGGTTGCCAACGGCGGCAGCTTCGCGCGTCTGCTGCGCATGCGCATCGAGTGGAACGACGCCATGTCACATGAACCGATCGTAATGTACGGCGACAACTACTTCGATCTCTTTCCTCATGAGAGCAAGGAGGTAGCAGTAGACGTGGCCATGCCGGAGGGCTTCACGGGAACGGCCAGGGGAACGTTGATTTTGGAAGGAACGAACGTACCGGAAAGCCGGATTCCGGTCAGCCTGAGCGCAACCGGGCAGTAAGGGCGCGCGAACTCTGTAAGCTGTTGATTTGATGGTGGACGCGGTAGGAATCGAACCTACAACCTGTCGGTTAAGAGCCGAATGCTCTGCCAGTTGAGCTACGCGTCCTAATCCAGATTTCCCTCGGGAGAGGTACTGTTAGGCTAACTTTCTAAAGGTATCACAAAGAGCGGAAGACACAAAGGTTCTTTGCGTCTTCCGCCCGTTCTTTAACCGACGAACTCGATCTCGGCGCGGTGCGGAATGACGCCCTTCTCGTAGCCCATCCCCAGCAGCTTGCGGATGGCCTCTTTGCCGTCTTCGCCGTAGTCGAGCGTGCGCTCGTTGACGTACATGCCTACGAACTGATTGGCCATGGCCGGATCCAGATCGCGCGCAAACTGCATGGCGTATTCCAGCGCCTCGTCGCGGTGGTCGAGCGCGTGTTGAATGCTGTCGCGCAGCGCGTTGGTCGTGGTCAGCATGACGTCCTTGCCCAGCGAGCGGCGAATGGCGTTGCCGCCCAGCGGCAGCGGCAGCGAGGTCAGGTCGCGCCACCACTGGCCCAGGTCGATCAGCTTGGTCAGGCCGTCGTTGCCGTAGGTGAGCTGGCCTTCGTGAATGATGAGTCCGGCATCGTACTCGCCGGCGACGATTGCCGGAATGATCTTGTCGAAGGGCACGACCGCCGTCTCGATCTCCGGAGCGTAGATCTTCAGCGCAAGGTAGGCCGTCGTCAGCGTGCCGGGGACGGCGATCCGCTTCTTGCGGACCTCCGTGAGCGTCATCTTGTGATTGGCAACGATCATCGGTCCGTAGCCCTCGCCGACGCTGCCGCCGCAGCTCATCAGCGCGTATTTCTCCTGCATATAGGGATAGGCGTGGAACGAGATGGCCGTAACGTCGTAGAAGGCCTCGTTGATGGCCTTCTGATTGAGGGTCTCTATATCCGTAAGGGTGTGGTTGAATCTATAGCCCGGCACGCGAACCTTGTTGGTCGCAAGCCCATAGAACATAAATGCGTCATCAGAGTCCGGGCTGTGGGCGATGCTGATATCACGAACGGCTTTGGCAGTAATCATAGATCAAATCTTCCTTGTAAATTAGGGTGGCTGGAGCACTGACAGCGCGAGCTAATAACTTTGATACAGTGCCGTCCTGCAGCACGATCCACGAAATTGCGCACCTGAACAGAATATCAAGACACGCTCCATCCTACACGCCTCAGTTTCCGAAGATACGGGCGGGCGTGTGGAATTCCTCTCAGCACGGGAGGTGCCGATCCAGGTACGTCCGCAAAAAATCTTTCACCGCCAGCTTGACTTAAAAATGCGGCCTGACTGTAATTAATGAGCCATGTCAGCTTTATTTTCAACACGGGCAATCTCAGGCATCTACGAGCGGACGTTTGCACAGCGCCGCCGCACGGCCACAGTGGTGGTCGCTTGCCTGGTTCTTGGGCTTGTGTACTACGTGGTCTGTGGCCAGACCGCCTACTACGACAAGCATAAGGAACAGCGCCAATACGCCGCGCAGATCCAAAGCCTGCAACAGGAGAACGAGCAGCGGCAGGGCCATGTGGACCGGTTGCAGAACGATCCTCGCACCATCGAGCACGAGGCACGCGTGATTCTTCACCGTGCGCGTCCGGGCGAAGTAATCTCCACCCTGCCCCCGACTCCCGCAAAAGACAATTCAAAACACTGAACGCGCTGTTCGAGTCTTCCACATTCCTGCTGGCGTACACTTTTGATAGCCCTTTTGACAGCAGGAGTGTCTTCGAAAAATGAAATTTAATCTTGAGAGTGCGACCCCGCGCCAAACCTATAACTTGCTGATCGGCCTGGTGGCGCCGCGCCCTATCGCTCTGATCACCAGCATGGACGAGCATGGACAGCTCAACGGCGCTCCTTTCAGCGCCTATAACTATCTCTGCACCGATCCGCCGATCGTCGGCATCGGCATAGGGAATCGTCCCAGCAACGAATTCATCCCCAAGGACACGGCGCGCAACATCCGCCACACGCACGAGTTCGTCATCAACGTGGTCACCGAGGATATCGCGGAGAAGATGAACGTCTGCGCCACCGACTTCCCCGCCGAGATCAACGAGCTGCAGATGGCCGGCTTCGACACGACGCCGTCCAGCATGGTCAAGGTGCCGCGCATCGCGCAGGCTCACGCGGCGCTGGAGTGCCGCGAGTTCAGCACCATCGAGATCGGGCGTTCGCGCATCATTCTGGGCCGCGTGGTCTCGATCTACGTGGACGACGAGTATGTCGATCCGGCTGGCCCCTACATCCGCGCCGAAGAGATGCACGCCATCGGGCGCATGAACGGCCTGGGCAACTACGTCAAAACCCGCGACAGCTTCATCCGCATGCCGCGCGTCTCGTATACCGAGTGGAAAGAGGGAAAGAACTGAATCGGGACGCCTGACCCTATAGCATGTCCCATTTAGTCGTATCCTCTCGAATTGTCGTTCTGCGTGAAACGAGGAACCTGCTTTTTTCTACGTGCCGTAGAAGTTTCGGGCAATCCAGGGGAACAGCAGGTCCCTCACTCCGTTCGGATGACAATTCAAAAAGAGCATAGCTAAAGGGAATGTGCACTCATTCATCAAGGTTACGAATATCCGGGTGCTCCGTATCTGGCGGTCTTGCCGCCAGATACGGAGCACCGGCATTCTTTTTTATAGACAAAGATGTCTGTACACGATTAGGATGATTCACCTATGAAAAAACTGGTTTTTGCCACCGCAGCATTCGCGTTCTGTGGCTTTGTTCTCGCTCAAACCGCCTCAGCGCCTCCCGTAAAGATGGGCCTTTGGGAGACGACCAGCGTTACAAAGATACAACTGAACCTTCCACCCGAAGTACTCCAGCAGCTACAGGGGAAAAACCTGCCCGGCATGGGGCCGACAACCGTCAAGACCCAGACGTGTATGACGGCTGAATCGTGGCGCGACAGCCTCACCAAGGCACAGCAACAGCAGAAGAACCAGGACTGCCAGGTGACGAACCTCAAGCAGGACTCGTCGAGCATGTCGGCAGACATCGTATGCACGGGGAAGGCCTCCGCTAAGGGCCACATGCAGTTTACCTTCCAGAGCCCGGAGAAGTGGCAGGGAACCATGCATATGGAGATGTCGGACGGGAAGAATCCCCAGCCGACCATCATGGACACAACCATGGAAAGCGTCTTCAAGGGCGCCGACTGCCAGGGCATCGCGCCGGGGCAGGGGAAGCTCGTTCGTTAGAGCATTATCCCAATGGCTGTGCCCTTTTGAATTGTCGTCCCGAACGGAGTGAGGGATCTACTTTTTTCCCGACTGCCACAAGTGTCCACGGCGCGGAGAAAAAGCAGGTTCCTCGTTTCACTCGGAATGACAATTCGAGAGTGTTACTTCTTTGCCGTACCCAGCTTCTTCTGCGCGTCGAGAAAGCGACGGACTCTGTCGAGCGTTCGAGCTTTGCCAAAGAGGATCATGCTGTCGAGCAGCGGCGGAGACATCGTGCTACCCGTGACGATCGCGCGCAGCAGCATGAAGTTCTCCTTGACCGACCAGGACTTCTCCTCGCCCAGCTTTCGCAGCGCGGCGTCGAGCGCGTCGTGGCTCCAGTCGGCGGCTTCAATCACGGCTAGCTGATCCTGCGCATAGGCCAGCGTCTCTTCGAGCGTGCGCTTCCTGGGAAGAAAGACCTCCGGCGACGGCGTCACGTCGTCGCTGAAGAAAAAGCCTGTGAGGTCTCCGAACTGGCCCAGGGTCTCGATCCTCGGCTGCATCAGCGCAGAGATGCCGCGCAGATACTCGTCGCCGAAGACCCGCTCGCGCACGGCGGCGAAGAAGGCCTCGGGCGTCATCGCGCGCAGATACTCGCCGTTGAGCCACTTCAGCTTGGCCAGGTCGAAGACCGGTCCGCCCACGCGGATGTCCGTGAAGACGAAGTGCTCGACCATCTCGTCGAGGGTGAATTTCTCGGTGCCGTTGTTGATGTCGGCGGGCATGCCGCCACCCATCAGGCCGAGGAAGTTGATCATCGCCTCGGGCAGATATCCCGCCTGCTGGTAGTAGATGAGCGAGACCGGATTCTTGCGCTTGGAGATCTTCGACTTGTCGATGTTGCGCAGCAGCGGCAT
>Ga0123357_10011115_pt1 | contig 11519 bp, 9 predicted proteins | sample TergutEmb28metaG_FD_89873 | JGI IMG/M metagenome (GOLD analysis project Ga0123357, IMG submission 89873) | Embiratermes neotenicus P4 segment gut microbial communities from Petit-Saut dam, French Guiana - Emb289 P4 | ecosystem: Host-associated > Arthropoda: Insects > Digestive system > Gut ...
CTATACCGGCGGGACAACAATAAGCGGTGGGACATTAACAGTAGATGGTCAAGGTGTAGAAGATCAAGCCATATTACCAGGCCAGGTAAACGGAGCGTCAGGAACAACCCTAACCCTAAGTAACGAAGGAACCTGGGTAAACCCAGGTAATTCTGTAGTCGGTAATCTAAACGGCAATAACGGGGACATAGTAATGGGCTACAATCTTGCGACAGGTACAGGCGATCATATAACAGCCGATACTACAAGCGGTACCAATGGCATAGAAGCCAGTATAACCGGACAAATAAAAGGCCAAGCCCCAACAATGGAACTGATAGGCGTAAATGACCCATCAGCAAGTAATGGCACCTTCTTCTTAGAAAATGGACCATTACAAGTAGGGCTATACAACTATAACCTCCTAAATGGTCAACAACTGAATTTTGGCCAGGCAGACAGTGCAAACTGGTATCTTGCCCCAAGCTATGGGAAAGAATTAGTCACACTCCTAGGAGCAAGTGACCAAACAAGCACATGGCTGATGGCAAATGACTCCCTATTACAAAGAATGGGAGAACTGAGAACAAACAACACAGATGAAACCAAACATCCATATCAAACATGGATAAGAGGCTATGGGTGGCAGGCAAATGTAAACACCAATAGTAGCCAAGTAGGGTATAAAGAAAACACCTATGGAGTGGACTTTGGGTCAGACAAAGTCTATGAAACTCAAGTAGGAAAAATTTATACAGGAGTAATGGCAGGGTACACCAACAGCCGAAGAGACATGAACGGTGGAGCAGGGCAAAGCATAGCCGAAACCGTTTATGGAGGAATTTACGGTACATGGATAAGTGACAAAGGATACTACATAGACGGCGTAGCAAAAGTAGGCCATATTCAGAACAATATAAAAGCCTATGACACAGAAAACAGCAGAGCGGACTATAGTAATTGGGGAATAACAGCCTCATTGGAAGCAGGAAAACAATTCAAAAGCGAAACAGGTTGGTATATAGAGCCGCAAGTACAGGGGACAATAGTGAACTTCACCGGAGGAAACTTCACAACAAGCGGAAATGCAGCAGCCATAGAGCAGAGAAAAAGCACAAGTTATGACCTGAGGACAGGAATAGTAGCAGGAAAGAACATAAAAACAGAAAGAGGCTCAATCCAACCGTATGTAAAAGGAATGTATGGGAGAACCTGGACAGACCGGGGAGGAATAGTTTACAACGATGTTATACTAAAAGCAGATACATCAGGAGACAGGTATCAGGTAGGGGCTGGGGTAGCGTGGCAGGTAACACAAAGTACAGAACTGCATGCAGACTATGAGTACATAAAATCTATAAACGGAGCAGGAATAGAAGTACCGTGGAAATTTAATGTCGGCTTCAGGTATAATTGGTAATTTACTCAGTGTAGAGTGTTAAGAGTGGAGTGTGGAGTTAAAATCTTCACACTCCAAACTATTCCATCTCTCTGCTCCCCGTTGAGAGATGTGACCTGCCTTTCGGCAGGCAAACGGATGAGGGGGTTTCCCAGATCGTTACCTCTTCATCCGTTTTTTTGTTTCGGGTCGTCGAGGACGCCGACCCCTACGGCAAATGTTGTTATAATGCGTAGGGGCGGCATTTTGCCGCCCGTATTGTTGTAGGGGCGCACACTGTGCGCCCCTACAAGATAATCATATAATTAGGCAATTTTTTAAATGTCACTATTTACACTATAAAAACCAATTAGCTCAGGTATTACCTCAGCTCATTGGTTTTTATGAGATTGAAAAATCAACCGGAACGATATTGTATACTCATAGAATTAGGCAATAATCTATATTGGTTGATCCTCGCAAAGCCCGGTGTTATCGGGCGTGATAAGTCACGCCTATTTGTGAAATATTTTCGTGTTTTTTCGCGATTTTTCGTAGTTATTGTTTGTTGTTTCGGGACGCCCGGTGTGCGTCCTCTACAAGAAGTTCTGCCTTGCAGGCAGATATTGTATTTATGTTGTTTCCGCAGGTCGTTGACCTGCGGTTATGGAGAGCAAGCTCTGTCGGGCCAAATTACGCAGTGAGCTTTTTGCACATTTTAAGCACATTTCCGTTATTTTCTTTGCTGTATGATACATTGTCCATAACTGCTTTGATTAAGAAAATTCCCCTTCCATGTTCGTCCAGTATGTTAACATCAGGAGTTGGAATGGCATTTATATCGAAACCTTGCCCATAATCCGTTACTTTTATCGTTAGCTCATAATCATTGGTTGTTATGCTTATATCAACGTGATTATCATTTTTATCATTAGAAGCATATTTTATTGCATTTGCCATAGCTTCTGTTAAAGCCAGGTTTATATGATAGGCCAGTATTTCATGGTTTCCGGCATAGCGGTTGAGTTCATTTGCTATATCTTCCCCAATTTTTCCAATCAAACTTAAGTATTCTGTTTTATTTGGAACCTTAATTTGAAGCTCAATAGAATTTTTGTCCATTTTTTTACCTTAATTACTTGAAGGACGCGATAGCATCGGCTTCAGAGTCAAATATTTCAAAAACCCTGTGTAAGCGTGTAAGCTCAAACATCGATTTGACTTGAGATTGCATTGATGAGAGTTTAAGGACTCCGTTATGTGAAGTTGCATTCTTAAAGCCTGAGACAAGTGCTCCTAATCCCGAACTATCAATAAAATGAACGCTTTCAAGATTGACCAGTAAGTTTTTATCTCCGTTCTCAAAAGCTTTTTGTATTTCAAGTTTGAGTCCATCGGAATTATGAGCGTCAACCCGTTCTTCCTGTATTTTTATAATGACTACGTTTCCCCTGTTTTCTTTTACAAGATTCATTTACAAGTCCTTTCAAAGTAAGATGTTCAATTATACCAGTTATACTAATTCGGTACAATGCAGATACAATGTTATTCAATTTTCATTATGACCATTGATGTATCAACTTGCAGGATACCTTCCGCGGCAAAATTTAATACTTCTGAAAAAAGCGTTTTTATAATCTTATTTGCCGATTCGGCATGGTTTCTCTCAAGGAGTTGAGATACCCGCTCTGTTCCAAACATGTCTCCATTAAGATTTGCCATTTCTGTAAGCCCGTCAGTATAAAGCAGAAGTACGTCTCCTGACTCAAGCTTTATATGTTTTTCTTCAAAATTTACTTCACGTTTGACTCCAATGATTAAACCCTCCGCATCAAGCGGAATACACCTTTTCTCTGCAATACGATATAGAAGAGGGTGATTATGTCCTGCACTGGAGTAAGTAAGAGTATATGTTTTAGTGTCATATTTAATATAAAACATTGTAATAAAGAGTTCGGCGCGGCTTAGGTCGTGAAAGAGCATTTCATTAAGTTTTGCGAGAATAGCGGAAGGGTTACTGATAGTGGCAATCTGGGATCTTAAAACAGATCGTGTTTCTGTCATTATAAGCGCTGCTCCAACATTGTGTCCGGAAACATCCGCTATTACAGTATCTATTACTCCGTTCTCACGAGGGAAAAAGTCATAGTAATCACCGCCGATATGTGCTGTAGAAGCAGAAAAAGCTGCAAAGCTAACTCCGGGGATTTCAGGCATTACATACGGCAAAAGGGCAAGCTGTATCTGCTTTGCCAATTCCATATCCCTTGTTACACGAGCATTTTTCATCAGGGCAATTTCTTTTTCTTTCTGCTCTTTCTCTTTTGCCGCCCGCTCTTTATCCAGTTCAATGGCTTGGGCCAGCTGACTGGCAAGGCTTTGGAGAAGGCTTAAAAACTGTTTCGTAAAAAGCCCGGTAATTGAAGCAGAAAATAGAGACAAAACGCCTGTCAGTTTTCCTCCACGATTAATAGGAATATGTGCTAAAGAGAGAAAAATATCTGTCGGTGTCGCTGAGAGCCCGGGTTTATGCTGAATGTTGCGCGAATTGTTTACAAATTGAAATTTCCTGTTCATTACGAGTTGGTTAATAAATTGATCATCAATCGGTTTCAACTTATCCAGATTCACTCTGTTTTTCATTACCCCTTTTGCGGAACGTACATGAAGTAAATCATCTTCTTCGAATGTCCTTATTATTGACAGGTCGAATTTAAACTCTCTGTTCAGAAAATTTAGCAAATTGTCCATTGTATCTTGTAAGTTTGTTGAACGGTTTATTATTTCAGATGCTTTTAATCTTACATAAAGCGCCTCCCGGCTTTCTTCAAGTGATGAACGGACAGATTTAAATGCGTCATAAAAAGGTTCCATATAAGAGCCCATGTCTGATATAAAGCTGTCAACAACCGCTCTTGCTGCTGGTGTGCCGATTGATCCGGCCAAAGTCCTTTCGATAAATCTCTTAAAATTTGGCAATTCAAATTCAGAAATCATTTCATTTTTATCAATTTTTTGTGTACTAAGGTATTTTCCTATTACTTCATTTGCCTGGGATTCACCTATAAATTTTGAAACCAGATTAGCGAAGTCAGTGGTAGTTATCGGTTTTGAAAGCCACTTTGTTTCGTCTCGGTTCTCCTTGTTTTGGGTATTAAATACGTCAACAAACCGTTTTACCTGTTCTTTTTCTGTTTCATTCTGTTTTGTCGCAATGGAAAAGAATATATAACTTCCTATATTTAAAAACATACTCCAAAACATACAGTTACTTAACGGATCAAGACTTGTAATGCCAAAGAGAGCGGTTGGTTTAAGAATTGATATATTAAAAAAGCCGTTTGTCAGAATGTTGTTACTTAGCACGCCTGCTTTTACAAATGAAGGGAGTAAAAGGGTATAAAACCATATGAGAAATCCCGCTGTGATCCCGATAATAGCTCCGTTTTTATTCCCCCTGCGCCAATAAAGCCCCCCTAAAAAAGCCGGAGCAAGCTGTATTAACGCTGCGAAGGATATAAGCCCAATATCTGCCAGCATATATGTTTCAGCAACAATTCTGTAATACAGATATCCAAGCAGAATTATTGAAATTATTCCGATTCTTTTTAAATTGAGAAGAAGCAGCGGAAACCAGTTTCTTGGTTTTAATTTCAGAACCGCTGGCATTAGAAGATGGTTTAGTATCATTGTTGATATTGCCAGGGATTCTGTCATTATCATGCCTGAAGCTGCTGAGAAGACGCCGATAAATGTCAGTAAAGCGATTTGAGGATAATTTGTATGTAACGGGATTGTAAGAGCGAAATAATCGGCACCTGTTGTGCTGTTACTTAACAGAATTCCCGCAAATGCAATCGGTACAACAAAAAGGTTCATTAAAAAAAGATATGCGGGGAATTTCCACATTGCGCTTTTGATATAAGTTTCATCACTGTTTTCAACTGCCATTACATGAAACTGCCTTGGAAGCAGCATAATACTACCCATAGACAGCAAGAGAATTGTAAGCCAGCTTGCATAACCGGTTGTTGATGCTGTTATTGTTGTCAGTTCCGTAAATAGCTGAGGTTTTGCTGACGCCATTCTTCTGAAAATATCCTGAAAGCCGTCAAATAGGTAATAGGTTACAAATATACCTATAACAAGCATTGAAAAGAGTTTAACCAGCCCTTGAAACGCTATTACCGCTGTTAAGCCCTCATGCCGCCTTACTGATTTAATACTGCTTGCTCCAAATGTTACACCTAAAATAATTAGTAATAGGGCAGTAAAAAAACCGGTTGTATTAATAAACCGATCAATATCCGGAATTTTTGTAAGTATTAGACTGGATTTTTCAGTAAGTATTCCAAAGCTTATTGAAACTGCTTTTAGTTGAAGAGCAATGTATGGAATCATTCCAAGAATTGATACAGCGGTTATTATTGCTCCTAGTAGTTGCGATTTCCCATATCTTGAACTTATAAAGTCAGCTATGGATGTAATATTATTTTCTTTTGTTATTCGGATGATTTTTCTTAATAAGAACCACCATGTAAAGGCGGTTGTAGAGGGCCCCAGAAATATCAGGATAAAATCGGGGCCGAATGTGGCTGCTCTGCCGATACTTCCGTAAAATGTCCATGATGTGCAAAAAACGGTAATGGAAAGTATATATACGCTACTGTTTTTTACTATGCTCTTGCCCTGTTTATAACGGTAGTGAGCGTAATATCCTATGAGAAAGAGTATTACAACATAGCCTGATAATATGTATATTATACTTTCGAAGTTTGAAGTCACTTACCTTCTCCATCTTCTGTATTTGTTTCCGTTTCTCTATTACTTATTGAGATTGTTCTGGAAAACAGATAGATGACGCAGATTGATACAAACCAGCCGCCAAAGAGGTAAAAATAGAGGTATGGAATGTTGAAAATTGAGAAATTTTTATTGAAAATATCCAGAAATGGATAGTCCATCATAATAAAACCCAGGATAAAGAAACATGTCCAGGTTTCAGTGAGGCCGAGAATTTGAAGGAGTTTTTCTTTTTTTGAGGCAAGTTTCATATTAAATTACTATGATTGTAGAAATTTTTAAGGAGATTACCATAAATCTTGTATATGTGCAAAAAACCGGATAGGTTTTCATTGTAACATATATTAGATTCTGGTATAAAATTACAATTTATATATGGAAAATTCAGAAGGAGTAAAGTCAGGGTATGCTTAATATTTTTAATCATTTTTGGGGGATGTTTTCAAGCGATCTTGCAATAGACTTGGGTACTGCCAATACTCTTGTTTATTTGAAAGGCAAAGGGATTGTTATCCGTGAACCTTCGGTAGTTGCAGTTCAACAAAGCCCGAACGGCCAGCAAAAAGTCTTGGCAGTCGGTATTGAAGCAAAGAAGATGCTGGGCAGAACCCCCGGAAATATCACGGCTATCAGGCCTATGAAAGATGGAGTTATTGCTAATTTCGATATTACTGAAGAGATGCTTCGTTATTTTATCCTTAAAGTTCATAACAGAAGAAGACTTGTTCGCCCAAGAATCGTTATCTGTGTCCCTTCAGGCATTACTCAGGTTGAAAAACGTGCTGTAAAGGAATCTGCTGAATCTGCCGGAGCTAGAGAAGTATACTTGATTGAAGAGCCTATGGCAGCCGCCATAGGAGCCGGTCTTCCTATTACTGAAGCTTCCGGAAACATGATAGTAGATATAGGTGGCGGGACTACAGAAGTAGCCGTTATCTCTCTTAAAGGAATAGTTTATACAAAATCAGCCAGAGTCGGCGGCGATAAAATGGATGAATCCATTGTTCAGTATATTAAGCGTAAATATAATCTCCTTATTGGAGATCAAAAAGCGGAAGATATTAAGGTTGCTATAGGGGAAGCTTATCCTGGTGAAAGGGTAAGAGTTATGGAAGTTAAGGGAAGGGATCTTGTTTCCGGTATTCCAAAAACTCTGGAGATTAACTCGGATGAAATACGAGATGCTCTTTCAGAACCTGTAAATGCAATAGTTGAAGCTGTAAAGGTTTGTCTTGAACGCACTCCTCCTGAACTCGCTGCGGATATTGTTGACAAGGGGATTTGCCTTGCCGGTGGCGGAGCTTTATTGCATAATTTAGATATGCTGTTACGTGAAGAGACGGGTTTACCGGTATTTGTTACTGAAGACCCACTTTCCAGCGTAGTTCTTGGGTCAGGAAAATCTCTTGATGAACTTGATCTTCTAAGAAGTGTCGCGGTTTCATCATAAATAAATGTAGGGGCGGCAATCTGCCGCCCTTTGTTTTATCCATTCAATTCTATGACATCTGATTACCCAATTGATATTATTATTCCCGTATGGAACAAACCTGTTGAGCTTAGGAATTGCCTTTCAGGTTTGGTTTCAAATTCACCGAATGCCCGGTTGATAATGGTTAATAATGGGGCAGAGCGTGAAGCAGAGCAGGTTATCGAAGAGTTTGCCGATGTTCTTGATGAAAGAGCTCTTTTAATTTCAACCCCTCATAATCTGGGTTTTGTTAAAGCCTGTAATTTAGGGCTGGCAAGATCTACAGCAGTTTGTTCCATGATTGCTCATGATAATATATCTGTAACTGAAGGATGGCTTGATCCTGTAATTGCGCTTATGTTGGAAAAGCAGGAAGCAGGAATAGTTTTTCCGGTTAATCTTGACAAAGAATCAAAAGAAAATAGAAGCGAAGAAAAATATAAAGAAACTTTTGACGGCGCTTTTGGAGCTGTTGCCATAAAAAAAGAGCTGTTTGATTCCATTGGCGGTTTTGATGAAGAGCTGGATGGAGATAAATGGGCTCTCAGCGACTATTTAAGAAGAGCGGAAAAGAATAATTTCCTTGTTTACAAAGCATGTTCAAGCCATGTAAAGGTTCCTGAAACTTTACAACTAGGCTCACCTCTGCGAAGGGAAAAACAGAAACTCTTTTCTGAAAAAGTCTATAAAGAGCGTTGGGGAGAGCAACTATTATTTGCAGTTTTATTAACAGCTGATGAAACTATTCTAAACCCTGATGAATTAAGACCTTTCTTTATAAAGTCGGCTCGTTTGGGGCATAGAATTGAAATATTATCAGATGCTAAAGTTTTTAAAAAGCTTGCAAAAGAAGGGTGGCAGACTCTCCACACCAGCATACAATTAAAAAAATTACCTACTTTTTTTAGCTATAAAAACGGGATTAAAGCTTTGCAAGGGTTAACAAATTCTTCCGGTAACATACTGGTAATACAGGGAGGCCTTAAGTTAAACGGCTTTCCTCTTATTCAGCTTGATGATTTTTATAACCTTCAGATATTTCAGGATAGTTAGTAAATTAAATTGGAGCAGTTTATGACAGAGGATATTAAAAGGCAGATTGCCGATAACCGTGCATTAATGGGAAAAGTTGAGGCAGATCTGGTAAAAGTGATTAAAGCAGTTGCTGATAGTATTATACAGGGGCTGTCCAATGGGAAAAAACTCCTTATAATGGGGAATGGTGGCTCAGCTGCAGATGCACAACATTTTGCAGCAGAAATTACAGGACGTTTTAAAATGGAGCGGCCTGGCCTCCCCGCTATTGCGTTAACTACCGATACTTCAGCAATTACAGCTATCGGAAATGATTACGGTTTTGATGAAATTTTTTCCAGACAAGTTCAGGCACTGGCTTGTAAAGGTGATATCGTTTTTGGAATTTCAACAAGCGGCAATTCAGAAAATGTTATAAAAGGTCTTAACGCCGCCCAGGCTGCAGGTGCTGTTACCATTGCTCTTCTTGGTAAAGATGGCGGGAAAATAAAAGACATCGCAGAGCTCTCTATTGTAATACCAAGCTCTGATACTCCAAGGATCCAGGAAGCCCATATTATGATAATTCATATACTGTGTGATTTGCTTGAAAAAGAGATTTTTGGAAAAGGTGAGAATTGAAATCTATTACACATAAAGCCGTATTTTTAGACCGTGACGGTACACTTAATGTTGAATCCGGGTACATTTTTAAAATAGAAGATATAAAATTTATTCCCGGTGTAAAAGAAGGATTATCACTTCTGAAATCTGCCGGTTTTCTCCTTGTGGTTATTACAAATCAGGCCGGAGTGGCGAAAAATTTATACACTATTGACGATCTGGAAAAACTCCACAATTTCATGCAAAATGAATTGGAAGAATTCGGAGTTGGTATTGACGGATGGTATTTTTGCCCTCATCACCCTGAATATGGGGAGTTAAAAGAGTGTAATTGCCGTAAACCTCTTCCCGGAATGATATATGCTGCGGCTAATGACTTAAATATAGACTTATCAGCTTCTTGGGTAGTTGGGGATAAAACTTCGGATATTTTAGCAGGTATTGCTGCCGGCTGCCGCTCTGTTCTTGTAGAGACAGGCTATGGAGAAACTGAGAAACAATCTTTACCTGAAAGAGTGACGGTGTGTAGAGATATTCTTGAAGCTGCGAAGTTTATTATTGCAGCGTGAATTTGGCTTTTGGCCATATTGATTTCCTCACAGAGGCACAGAGGACACAGAGAAAAACCAAAAATCTGATTAAAGCACGAAAAATACGAAAATATGTAGGGGCGCGATTTATCGCGCCCAATACTGCAATACACGAGGGCGCGATAAATCGCTCCCCTACAAACATTAGGTGCTGAAGCCATATAAAGGACTTTAAAGATGGAGATAAGAAAAGGAATACTCCTCGCCGGTGGCTCCGGAAGCAGGCTTTACCCTCTCACTCTTGTATCGAGTAAACAACTCCAGCCGATTTATGACAAGCCAATGATATATTATCCGCTTGCTACACTTATGCTTGCGGGAATTCAGGATATTCTTATAATATCAACTCCAGAGGATACACCCAGATTTCAAGCGCTCCTTGGTAACGGCTCTCAATGGGGTATAAAAATATCCTATAAAGTTCAGCCTGAACCAAAAGGGATTGCCCAGGCATTTATTATCGGTGAAGAGTTTATTGATAATGAGCCTGTTTGCCTTATTCTCGGGGATAATATTTTTTACGGTAAAATAGGATTGGATCAGATTGCAAGCGGTTTTAAGAATGGTGCCTCTATTTTCGGATATTACGTAAATGACCCTGAGCGCTACGGAGTAGTAGAATTTGACTCAAACGGTCTGGCAATAGGTATTGAAGAAAAGCCGGCTAAGCCTAAATCAAATTATGCTGTGCCTGGCCTTTATCTTTATGATGAAAAAGTTGTTCATATTGCTAAGGCTTTATCTCCTTCAAACAGAGGAGAACTTGAAATAACAGATGTTAACCGGGTTTATCTTGAAAAAGGCGAACTAATGGTTCAAAAGTTGGGGCGTGGAATTGCCTGGCTTGATACCGGTACTCATCAGAGCCTTTTGGAGGCAAGCCATTTTATTGGAACCCTTGAAGCACGCCAGGGGCTTAAAATAGGCTGTTTGGAAGAAGTAGCTTTTAGAAAAGGGTATATAACCCGTAGAAATATGAAAGAGTTGATTGAATCAACTCCTAAATCCGGTTATAAAGAGTATCTTATCAGAGTTTACAACGAAACTGACTCTAATGGGGCAGGGGATACCAATGCCTGATTATAAAAAAGGTGAAATTCACGATGTAGTAGTACGGCCATTATCTAAATTTGTTGATGAAAGAGGATGGCTCACTGAACTCTTCAGGACTGATGAATTAGATAAAAATCTTGTTCCGGAAATGGCTTATATTTCCATGACTAAACCCGGAATTGCGAGGGGCCCTCATGAGCATGTTGAACAGACCGATTATTTCTGCTTTTTAGGTCCCGGTAATTTTAAAGTGTATCTTTGGGATGCAAGGAAAAACTCGTCAACTTACCTGGTCAAGCAGGTTTTTTGTTGCGGTGTTGATAACCCATTAATAGTTATTGTTCCTCCGGGTGTTGTGCATGCCTACAAAAATATAAGCAATGAAAGCGGGATTGTTTTTAACGCTCCGAATAAACTTTATGCGGGCGAAGGTAAAAAATCGGTTGTAGATGAGATACGTCATGAGGAGATGGTAGACTCTCCGTTTGTACTGGAGTGACTTACGTTCCTCTATTAAGGGCGGGGGGTAATCGGGCGCACACAGTGCGCCCCTACAAATTTTTCGTGTTTTTCGCGTCTTTCACGGTTATTGTTTTTTGTTTCGGGA
>Ga0123357_10011116_pt1 | contig 11518 bp, 7 predicted proteins | sample TergutEmb28metaG_FD_89873 | JGI IMG/M metagenome (GOLD analysis project Ga0123357, IMG submission 89873) | Embiratermes neotenicus P4 segment gut microbial communities from Petit-Saut dam, French Guiana - Emb289 P4 | ecosystem: Host-associated > Arthropoda: Insects > Digestive system > Gut ...
ATCCATTTGTGTAGCTGTTTATCTCAGCCTTTGGTGAGTTTTTTCCCTCTTATAGTTTGCTTTTTACTATTTTATAAAACTTATCTTTAAATAGTGGGCAGCAACCAGAACGAATTACACGATTTTCTATAGAAACCTACGGGAAATCACGTTTCGGCTAACGAATGTGAATCCGGAACGAATTACCTTCGTTAGCCGAGGTATCACTGTATGCTACATAAAAAGTACATGAGCACCTAAGATGAAGGAAGTGAGGAAGATCTGTGATTTGCGGTCACATAGTAAGGTTATGATAGTAGAATTCGGGACATAATAATAAGCGCAGCATGTGCTTAGGTACAAGGGAGATTAGGAAGGCATAAGAAATTTTGGTGAGGAAACCTGTTAGGAAATCCAAACCGTAAGACCGATAACATGTAAGGATAACGTCAAAATGGTTCGTGGTGAGAAAACTGAGTGGATATGAGGTGGAAAAACAGGCTCAGGATCGTGTCCACTGGCACGATTTTGGTATTAGGGGCATTAAGCTTTCGAGTCCAGCTACCATCGACTAGTGTCAGCAGGAAGCGACGGTACGGCCTCGCATTTAAATTACAAAGGTAACCATCGAGCATAAACTTCCACATGGAAATGACATGTTGTATAGGAATAAAAACAAAAATAATTCAAGCAGATCTAATGACGATTTTACGAAATGCCGAGAGTTACAAGAAATTACGAAGTGCCGACAAAAAGTACATGCGAAGAGAAATTTAACCGATTAAAGCCAATTGGTAACCGTATGTACCACATACTGCACCATTTAAAAATCTATATTTAGTCCACACAATTTACTTAAGTGCTCTTCCGAGTCTCACGATAAACAACTATTACTTCCCTACACAGCATTAACCGACTGGTCTTAAAATGGAGACGGCCAGTGTTATTGTCAAGTCGAACCTAAGTCCTTATATGTAATTTAGGTGGACTTATCCCCAAATTACGAACAGTTCCCATACGAGTACATCAGCGTGGAAAGCTAACCACAGACAAGGCCACATCAAATCCATCCTCTTTACAAAATCCTCCCGCGTGACTTGCGATTAGTGTGTCATTAAGTAGGTCAAAACTGATGTCAGCAAGCCCAGCTTGGCAATATGAAGCCGAATCACAATTAAAAAAATTCCACATTTTCCAGATAAAAAGGTGCCACGAATTATTATTATTATTATTATTATTATTATTATTATTATTACCAAACAGCAAAGGGCAATACCAACTGAGGCATCAAACAAGAAAATGGTTAGAGAACGATCAACGTCATGTCAGCAGGCCAGAGTGCAATTTATAATTTTTACGAACTTGATAACAAGGACCAAATATGATAAACAGACCGTTATAATCCTACCCGTGGCAAACATAAAAGCCCTGCAACTCGTCAAGGGGGTGATCTTGCAAGGCGAAGAGTTATAACTTGGCTTAAAGCCGTATGTGGGCAGTGCTTCTCATTCCAGGCAACTAATCACGCGACAGCAACCCCGAAAACCCCGTTAATTCCTTCGCTGGAACAAATCGACAGCCCGTATGGTAAGCGGACGACTGTACGGAGAAAGGACGAAGACAGGGACAGAAGGGAACCACAGTGCAATACGTGTATTTTTTGACACACTGATAAAATTGTTACGGCGTAGTATGCGCAATGCTATTGAAATAAACAATAAAGCCGCGTGACACAAGTCTGGGAATTCCATTTTTTTGTTTTCCGGGCTGCTGGCTAGAACTCCGCTACCATCCGGAACGTCCTGCTACCGAGCAGCGCGACAAAAGTTTTCTTTGTCTGCGTCTCTCTTTAGGCAGGTGTTGAGACATCGACGTCACAAGTTGCTACTTTACGGTTCTGATGCAGCGCCCATCCCACTTCCGCCCTGAATTCCAATCTATCACAATTAATCTCTTTTCTCAAAATAACGCCTAACAACCTTCCCACATTACACGCTTATAGCACTGATCATCCAATTAAAATTCCAAGGCCCTTGCTTCAAGCCACTACCTCTAACCACTCTAAAGCATTCATTTTCACGCTAGTCCTAGTATAAGGACGGGCGGGCGATGCCACGGAACCTACAAACAAAATGATGTCCACGTCTCCCTCCACCCAGCACAATTTCACTAGTCCAAAGACTTTTTCTTTGGCGTGCCCTTCAACTATTTTTACCTTTATCACCTCTAAACTTAGTTTTGGTCTTTAAAGGGCAAATATTATATGGATTAATATTATGCAGCACACGGACGAACAGAAGACTGCACATAAATATGGTAAACGTATCACATACAGTGGCCAAAAAGATATGTGCTTCATTACAATACAAATTGATACACGCACCCAACACGAGAACACCACCAAAACATGGATATTAACGGCCGAAACACGCTCGAGTCTAATCGGCAGTGGGCAGCTGAAAGAATTTAAAGAACTTGCCTCAGAGCACGCAGATTGCATTCCGACTCCCGTTTTGGCCACACAGTACACGTGCACCTACAAAGAGGAACAAGACGGACATTGTCGATTTACCCCCATTCACATACGCTGCCACACCGACGCGCAGCAGCACAGGGCGCTATTAGTTGCCCCCTCACTGCGAACAGCTAGATTCATATTTCCGTGTTGGATTTCTGGCGAACCAAACGGCTTTGCGACAGGTTGCTTTCCGAGGACTTCGGTTTTCCCCTATTAATTTCCATGCTGCCACCGCTCCACATCCATCTACCATTGAGGGACTGGACAGTGGACCCATCAGTGTAGTCGCACTTCAGAGACAGACCCAAATAACGATACACACCATCCACAGGGTTTATACAGCGTGGAACAGTGAAAAAGAGACTGATGATACAGCAGAGTTTCGGAGAAGGGAGAGAAAATTGTCGCGGTACTTTTGACGTTTATTTAGAAATACGGGAGTGGAGCCTGACGAGAATCACCAAAATTCGGACAAAATAGTACAATCACTTTGTGATTTTAAAAGAAAAGTCAACACAGACCAGTGTAATAGAAATACTTTACTGGAAAAACGGCAGATGAATGGCTGGAATTAAAAAGAAAGAAAGGATATCTTCGACACGGTACAATAACAAACCAAGTTTTAAACTTTTCGAATTTTCGAAAAATTCCCCCGCCTTGATTAAATACTTTATTAGCTATTACAAGACGCAATTAGTATAAAATCAGTGATACAATTTCCAAAGGCGAGTGTCCTTTATCTATCACACAAGTCACTAAGTGTCTTTGTAGCCCGACATCTTTCCTTAAGCCAAGGGTGGGCCGGACAGACTTCAAAGTGATAAATGGCCGAAGAACTTCGATAAACAACATCTTGTAATTGACACCCACCACCTATTTCCATCTAATGACGGCGCTTTATACAAATACCACCACGACAAAAAAAAAATTGCACCACTAAAAATGGACTCGAACAGGATATCCCAACACGGAGAGGTGTCCCTTCGGTGTTAGGCAACGAATTAAACCAGGTCTGGAGTAGGGACACAATCGATTTCATTAAGGAAACAATCGATTTCATTAAAAATTAATTCAGACATGACGTAATGAACTCTACATTGTGTCGCCAAGCTGTTAATAGGCGGATTAAACCAAAACCGCAGCGGGCTCCATTCCAATTTCGCATACACGGCTGTAGGTACAGTAAACGAAAAGTGGAAACAGGTGTGGGTCTACGAAGGACTTCAGAATCTGAAATTTTCGTACGCAACAAATAGATATGATAGGTATGTGTAAGCAGCGGTATGGTATACCCTCAGGCATGAAAAACAACTTGAATTATATTTATAGCTCCAGTGCGCACCGCGCAGTAAATACATAACGCCTCGGTTAGTGGTGCACAGGGAAATAATCCCTGTTTATTCTGACAGCAATACAAAAACGCATAAATACACATTGTGGGCGTAATGTACGATTTTTATTTTGTTCTTGAACCTGATGGTACATAAAAGCAACGACTGGGCTTTATAAGATTTACTGCAGATGAATTAATATTATATTCATTAGAACAAGATTAACCAAACACTGTGACTGAGTCGTTAGAACTCCTGGTCTGTAATCGGAGGGTTCCGGTTTCGACTGTGGATCACAAGGCTGGCTACACTGAGAGAATGATTGGTAGATGCATCAACACCATCCAGGAAAAACTATAATGGTATCTTAAAATAGGACACGGCCCATTCCATTAGCACATTTCTTCAAAATCTCCGTATATCAGCACTATACAACATACGGAGTTGAAACAGCTTCGTTAAACAGGACAAAAATAATGAGCAATCACGATTAAAACCTACAGCGAACACACGGGTCGAGATACTGACGGGAGATGAATGTTTACATTTTTACGCAAATAACTTGGCGAGAAAGAATAAGACAAGATAAGAGCTACGTACAGGTAATGTGCACCGATACCGACACAGTCGAGACGTCGGTTTCCCTGTTCAGTCCCTACACTCGGGGTACCAATGAACAGGAGTACCGAAGCAGGTCGGTCCGCTGCGGTAGTATGAAACCTTCCCACTCATTCCAAGGAATCGGATCCCGGACACGATTAACCAGTAACTACACTGAGTTATCCCGGGTCACACTAGGCTAATTATAGGTAATTTTATACGTAATTAGTTCCTATAATAATAATAATAATAATAATGGTGTATGAATATACGTCCCTCGTACTGAATTCCCAGCAACAGAAGGACGTATTGGTACTGCTTACAACCTGAGAATTTGTTCAAATTATAGTGCACTTTTAAAATGTTTATAATATATAAAACTGAACAAATTCAAACTTCAAACACGCTTATTTTAATATATAATTATTAGGTACACTTAACTATATCAATTAATACACTTTAATTGCTTTTTGGTTTCCATTTAGAATATTTTAAGTGCGCTATTGAAAAATACCACTTGGATATTGGATGTATCCCGAAAAAGCTGTGAAATCGTGACGTGTAGGACTTACGCGAATACAAATTTTCAGTAGACACTTGTTATTTAACGGTCTAACTATCTATAAAGCGAAAACATAACGCAAATAAAAATTACATTAGTTGTCGCCATTCGCACTGCGTGAATGAATGCATAAACCTCATCTGAAGGGCCTGCAAACTGCACTACCATTCAGGTTGCCTGAAAGACGGCACTGACCATTACCCATTCCGCGTTGGACACTGTATTTACAGATTCAAATGCATGAAAACCTAAACTGAAACAGTTGCCCCTGCCGCTTTGCGTCTCAAAATTCTGGATCATATTATTAAAAATGAAGAATTTGCGAGAAACCATTAATCTCACCAAATGGCAAACAACTCAAGGGACTCGTACACCAACAAACCCGGCAACATTATGGCGTCGCACAGAAAGTGATGACACTTTGTTGACACGAATGGCGACGTCGAATGTACTCCGTCGTGGCGCGCGGTCACTGTTTCGGCAGCAACGACAGCGAGTGAACAGACAACTTGTGACGCGCACACCTACTGACTGACTGCTTGCCTGCACAGTGGTACTCCTACTACACCCGCGCGCGCCGTGCGAACCACGCCGGGCCTGGCCTGACCTAGCTCCGAGCTAGAGTTCTACTACTGACAACGACGAACCCCGCGCTTTGCCGCAGCCATAACTGGGGACCAAGTTGCAGAAGCAGCAGCATCCGGCTTGTGTAGCTCCCTTGTTTATATAGCACAAATGCTTTGGATCTGCACAATGTCACGTGCTGCAGTGTTCGAGACTTCTTGTCTGCGGCACTGTGCTAATATGCCACTTATTAAACAGTTCCAGCGACTTCGTCAGGAGACTTACGTGGAACCAAATCGTTTATTGTATATTTCCACAGCAGACAGTGCGTTCTAACGCCAACCTGCTACGACTAGAACAAAGAGACAGCCCAAACTTTTCCCGCATAATTTAATGCCATGCTCTGAAGACACACACGTATCCAGAAATCAGCGCTACGCACTCCACCAAGTAATGCCTTGCTAAACGTCGAAACGAAGACGTTCATTGACAAAATTTCCAACCGACGCACAGTTCACGTGGAAAATGCGATTAAGGTCGAATACGCTGTGGTAAAAAGTCAAGTTCACTCAATAACATGCCACGAAGGCCCAGAGGAGGAGAAGATGTATAGATCTACTCATTCTTTACCCTCGGCGCTAGATGAGAGTGGGTGGTCAACGCCACGCCCCGGCCGCTTTACGCCCGGGAAAGACTCGGTACCCATCGTACAGGTGGCTGCGTGGGTCCCAGGGCCGGACTGGAGGGGTGCAGAAAGTCTCGCCCCCATCGGCATTCCATTCCCGGAACGTCCAACCCGTCGCGAGTCGCTATACCGACTGAGCTATCCCGACCCCGAATACGCTGTGGTAACAGAATATAAGCAACGTTCCTACAGACCACACCATACTGCTTTTTGATGAATTTTGAAACAAGAAATTCATTGATAAAATTTCATAAAACCTAAACAATCTAAATAGAAGACCAATTAGAGGACGCACACGCAGCAGGCCTGCACACAACAATCGCCGATTGTAAACGAAATCAAAACATACAGAGCCAAAACAGCGCGACGTCGTACTGACTATTTATCTCAGTAATTAACCAACTTGATGCACAAAATTTTTGTTTTATAATAAGTTTATTTCATGCCTCTACATGTTTTGAGCACATGTGCTCATCATGAGGAGGTCAAAACTGCATTACAAACCTCCTGATGATGAGCACATGTGCTCAAAGCATGTAGAGGCATGAAATAAACTTATTGTAAAACAACAATTTTGTGCATCAAGTTGGTTAATTACTGAGATAAATATACTGAGATGCATGGCCAGTAAAACGTCAAAATTTGTCATACTGACTGTCAATGGTCTGTAACTTGGTCGCCCCTTTCTGTTCCCCAGCTCTCACTAACAACGGTGTACTTGACACGCTCAGCGACTTACTGCATGGAAATATGGCCTCGGTGGACATCGTACTGTTGCGTGACTGACGTCACAATACTAAGATTCATTTACCAATTACAAGGAAATACAGCACTCGCTTCCCGTGATAAGCCAATGAGTCACAGAGTTATATAAAAACACAGCCTTACACAACAAATAGCTTACACAAATTTTCCAGGTTACTAACGTCGGCTTTGTTAACAAGCCATAATCAGACATTTTCTGTATCAAGAGCTGTCCAGGGAAGATCATCCTAAAACAAAGGATTGAGATCTCACACTTTTACAATCTACGCCATAAGTTTAATGGAATAAATTTATAAAACATGGATAAAATTGTGCAGTATAGAAAGGTTTAAGGTTATAGTTGTAAATATGAATAAATACAAATACGGTTAAAATATGAATGAAAATGGCAGGCATTAGAACTGATGTGTTGAAGCACAAAACTACGCTGCCCTTCAGTGGCACTGTGAATGTCCGATTTTACAACAGTTACTCCGGTTTTATAATAATTCCAGTTTAATGCGTGGGTATTCCTACTCAAACATTTACACGAACGAAATAATAGTAAAATGGAATCAGATTTCCATACAAGGCATTTCTTTATCAACCAGTACAAAAATAAACACTCCACGTTTTCTAGGCGATCAGGTCATAATGACATTATTATTATTAGGCATTATTTCCTTATGCAGCAACAAAGACTGGTCTTTATGACTGGAGCACACTGTGTTCTCTATGTGTTACGGACATACTTTACACGCTATATGACGTAGAATAACTGTAGTCTTCAAAGGTTCACAAGACGCACTAATAGGTTCGAAATATAAACACAGCCTTCTTTTATTTCCAGAAACGACGTAAGAAAACTCATTTGTGCTGCTTGTATACCTACTACGTCCCTTTGCCATTAACCATCTTTCATGTTGCCAGTATAAATGTGGAACAGATTAGGTAAACAGTTCCGGTCTTGTTCTACGGTGTTTGTTTTATTAAAACTCCATTACGTGATTAATTTCCAATGACAAACTGGGTACAGTAGCTTAAATTACACCAGTACTCCCGGAGTAATCTTTTACGTGAACGCATGATAAACTAAATGTACTTTAACCTTTTGTGTATTTGCGATCGTACTGTACGAAAGGTCGGGCGCAAAGCATGCAAAGAAAGAATACCCCACCAGTGGTTCATGCATCGACTGTAGACATGTCACACAGAAAACAGTCACTGTAGTACAGAAACAGCACCACAGACTACACAAAAAACTACCCACATGGAAAAATATGCATGGAAAGCATTTACAATAGAGACGTTTCTGCCTCATGGCTACGGTAACTTTATATACCGTTCACTACAAATTTTTTATTTGTGTAGCTTACACAGCAGGTTACGCATGTAAGTTAAAATCTATCACTTGATTACGAAAGATAGCAAAGTGTAATGAAAGCGTGTGCCAGTGTCTTTGTTTCTGAAATATTATTAAATATTTTAGGCGAGTTCGCAAATTTGTGAAAAGCGTCTATAAACATCGTCATGGCTGTCCTTCCGTCCGTCCTCCGCATGGAACAACTCGGCTCCCATATAACGGATTTTCATGAAATTCTGAATTTGATTATTTTTCGAAAATGTGTCGAGATAGTTCAAGTTTCATCAAAATATGACAAGAAGAACGGGTATTTTACTGAAGATCTATGTATATTTACGATAATTTCTCACTCATTTCTTCCGAGAATGAGAAATAATCAAAGCTAAAGTTACAGAAAAAATCAAAACACATGTTTTATGCTCCACGTGTTAGCGGAAAATGGTGCCATTTATCAGATAATGTGGAGAAATATAGTAGAGCCAGATAGGCCACAGATGATAGTATAACAGGGCGAACGAGCTTTTATTGCAGGAATAATAAAGCTACAGACAGACAGACAGACAGTGAGAATATGTAATACTTTTTCTTTTCCAAGGCAACAATGGTTACGTGAACGTGCCCCAATATTACGTTTATACGTACACTGTCTCTCTTCTTTCACTTTAAACAAACTCCACAATACGCCTTGTAAGCAAACAGAGCGCACAGGCAGAGAGACAGAGAGAGAGAGAGAGAGAGAGAGAGAGAGATAGAGAGAGAGAGAGAGAGAGAGCTAGATAGATAGACAGAGAGAGAGAAAGATACGGCTGCTGTGTTGCAAGCTTCAACCATAATTTCCCATACACTGTAACGTCACGGATATCGTGTGATGGAGTTTCTTAAGTGGCTTATTTAAGATGTTGTCAGTACTTGGAATGTGCAGAGTCACTGGTAAAAGAAATAATATGGATACGCAGCAATGATAGAACCGTTACTGAAAAGGGAAAAATCGAGGAACTGGGAGAAAAACCAGTCTCTGTGCCGTATTATGAATTATCAGTAAGTACATTATTACTATGCTGGTCCCAGTTACCGCGGGGTCCAAGGCGTGGGTCTGCGGCCGTTCGGTTGCTTAGATTATGGGCTGGAATCCCATCGAAGGCATGGACATTTGTCTGCTGTGAGTGTTGTGTGTTGTCAGATACGGGTCTCTGCTACGAGATGGTCACTCGTCCAGAGGACTCCTACCGAGTGTGGTGCGTCGTTGTGTGTGATCTAGAAACCTCGTGAATGAGGAGGCCCTGAACCACTGGGGGGCTGTCGCGCCAAAAACAAATAAATAAACAAACAAAATATTACTACCATGATCACATTACCTAACGCTAAACCGTCTAATGTATTTACTAAATATACTGCCATGAATCGACACCGTCAATAATTAACCATGGTTAATACTTTCGGCCTTCTGTTCAGGCCGTAATCATACCATGCATCATTTCCAATTAAAGAAAAACCGTAAATCATCGTCATATAAAAATGGAAAGAGATCTTTTCCCATTTTTGTATTACGATGACTGTACGGGTTTTCTTTAATTGGAAATTTTGATGTTTTGCTGACTGTGCATCTCAGTATAATCTTAGCAGTTGACCAACTTAATGCACATATTATTGTTTTATGATAAGTTTATTATAATCCTCTACATGTTTCGAGCACTATTGTGCTCATCATCAGGAGGTCAAGATTGTATTACACAGCATCTGGTATCGTCACACTCTGTAGGTAGCCGTCCGGTGCGCACCGGACGGCCACGTACACTGTGTGACGATACCAGATGCTGTATAATACAATTTTGACCTCCTGACGATGAGCATATAGTGTTCGAAACACGTAGTGGAATATAATAAACTTATTATAAAACAAGAATTTGTGCATTAAGTTGGTCAGTTGCTAAGATTAATTGGAAATGTTGCATGAGCTGCTGATGGCCTGAATAGATAGCAGCCAATGACAATTATTGACGATGTCGCTGCATGACGGTATATTTAGTAAATATATAGATTGATTTGCAGAAAGGGGATGTGTCATTTAACAAATAATGCTACGGCGCACCCTAGGAAGACAAGTTTTTTGGACGTGAGGTGAACAGATCTGGGACAGAATCATGTCCAGCAGTGTGCTCTGATGTCAGCAGCGCAGAATCTTTTGTCTCTACCGTGACACAGTCAGCTACGTACGCATCAGTTTAGTAAAGTCTAAAAATAAAACAAATAAAGACAAGCTTATAGGGCCACAACTGCATCGTAAGATCCATTCATGGCCACGAGCTTTAATTAAAGAGCAAGGATAACAAAATCAACACAAACTTGCAGCTTTAAACCACTCAGAGGAACTATTCGGAAAGAGCAAATAACGACAAAGATTTCAGGCATAACTTTGGTATTACTCGAAGTAACGTAATGCTGCAGCCTGCGTTAAGGCAGCAGAGTTCTCAGATGCCATTTTTAATGACAGCCCATAATTCTTATCCGATGTACAAAGTCGCGGGAAGTACCGCATAATAACCCAGAGCGTACTGCGCTAGCGACCCGCCCACTTGGAGGCACTGCAGATTTACGTTACGTAAAGTCGCTACTGCCGGTCCCAGTGGTCGCGAGGTCTAAAGCGTAGGTCTGCGGCCGCTCGCCTGCTGAGATTGTGGGTTCGAATCCCACCGGCGGCATGGATGTCTGTCTGTTGTGAGTGTTGCGTGTTGTCAGGTAGAGGACTCTGCGACGAGCTGATCACTCGTCTAGAGGAGTCCTACCGACTGTGATGCGTCGTTGTGTGTGATCTAGAAACCTCGGGAATGAAGAGGCCCTTACCCACTGGGGGGCTTTTGTGCCAAATAAAAAAAAAGTCGCTACTGGCCGCGCGACGCGAGCCGCCTAATTTCGTTACCACACTTGCAATTCTTGCCCTTAACAAAGAGAATAAATATCATAAAGGATGAGAAATTCATAAAAAAAAAATTAACGATAATCTGCAATATGATAAAGTTCATTTCCATGTAAGCATACTACCCTTTTATATGGATCCCATTTTTAAAAATCCAAACCGGTACACTTAAATAACATTAGGTAGCTTGGAGGGGTGGAGGGGGGGTGCGGAGGATCAGCAGTGTTGGAAGACAAAAATTTCTAACCCGTCACGAAA
>Ga0123357_10011119_pt1 | contig 11514 bp, 7 predicted proteins | sample TergutEmb28metaG_FD_89873 | JGI IMG/M metagenome (GOLD analysis project Ga0123357, IMG submission 89873) | Embiratermes neotenicus P4 segment gut microbial communities from Petit-Saut dam, French Guiana - Emb289 P4 | ecosystem: Host-associated > Arthropoda: Insects > Digestive system > Gut ...
GTCCTGACATGAGCCCACCAGCCTTTGACTTGTTCCCAAAATTGAAGAAACCGCTCCGTGGGAAACGCTTCAGAAGCATTGAGGAGGTGTCTAATGAGGTGACCCGAGTAATCAGACACATCAAAAACGAAGGCGTCCTGACAAGAATACAAGATTTGCCAAAACGTTGGACCGCTGTGATAAAGCACAATGGAGATTACATAGAAGGTCTATAAATGTATTTTGTAAAATAAATTCATTTTTAAAGAGAAAACGTACAGTGTGCAGAACTTTTGAAATGACCCACGTATAATTATTATATTATATGTTATATTATATTGTATTACAAGAGAGGCCTCCTCGAGAAATGCGATAAGGAAGAAAACTTTGTTAGTAAATGGGGCTGCTGCTACTTCCTGGTTGAAAATAAGATTGTAAAACCTTTGTCCAGTGTCACGTGCTTGCGCAGTCACTGCCAGGCCGCGGCCCAATGATAAATATCGAGTCAGCACTTCGCACCACTCCATTTGTAACAATGTTTCACTTGCAGTGCTTTTGGTAGCAACGGTAATTCACATACAATGTATAAGCAATCAGATACATATATATATATATATATACACACATATACACACACATATATCTTCTTCACAATAGAGAGAGGGTGGTCGGACGAAAGAAGTTAAAACAGAATTAAGACAGCAGTGAAATCGGGTGCCATTTTGGGCATACGTGCCATAGGTTCTTCAGCCCTGCTCTAAGGAAATGTGTGTGTGTGTGCGTGCGTGCGCGAGACCTTCGAGGGAGCGGGTGGGACTAGTCAAACTAGACCGGATACCTAATATGTGTGTTCATAAATTTTGAATATCAAGTCGTAAATTTTTCAACTAATGTTTTAAAGTACTCACTTAAACTTTGGCTTTGATTCAGTGTTTACAAGAAACATAATAATGGTTGCGAAGACTGATAGGTTTTTGTCTATCCTAAATAATTTATGTCGAAATAAAAGTTATGTTATTTGATATCCTGAATTATTGTACTGAAGCTGAAGGGTATGTAAAATTATGGGGTATTTGGAGGAGGTGTGTTTTTGTATGTAGGGGGTTTTATAATATTTTAAGCCTTTCGGTTGCAAGGTTCATAGGTTAACACAACTAATATTAAATAGAAATCTGTAGAGACCAGACAGCCTGACCAACGAGTAGATTGATGTAAAATGCTTTATATGTTATACTGACTGAATGACTGACTGACAGATTGCGATGAAATCCCCTAAATAATGAATAAGAATAAAGGACTGGAGCAAGCAATGTGTCAAACTGAATGTGGGCGATAACTCAAGTGATAAAAAATAAAAGAGGCAAAATGAAACAAACACAAAAATTGTTGTAATGCAACATTACGCTCTCCAAGTTAAATAGAACTATCAATTTATCAATTAAGAATGCCAGGTAGTTAATTATAGACAAATATTTTAGGTCTTCAGATTGTCTTGGCCTGTAAATAACAAAGATTCTAGGAAATAATTTTGAAACCAGTCATTAAAATATACCGTGCACAGGACATTGGATAGGCTAAGGTGATCTTTTGCATTGATGATTTGAGACGTGTCATAAGTACTTCTTTTGTCTCGCGGACAAATTACTATGTTGTGCAAATCGGTGAACAGACTATGTACAAACACAGGCACGTGTAATGGGCGTGTGGCCAAATCGAAGACTCATAAACATAACTGCTTTCATTTTGATGTCGTAAAAGAATAAGGGATGCAGTAAAAGAACTGCCCAACCTCAAATATATTTCATATCCTTCCCAACATTTTGTCCTGTATATCAGTCTCGTCTTCTGGGTAGAAAGAGAAAACAGCACGGAGAGAAACTGCGAAGGAAAAAAGAAAAGTGAGGAAAGTATGAAGGAATAATATAAGGAGGATATTCGGGGGGAAAAATCAACCGAAAACTGGAGAGGAAAAAGATGAACATATTTAGAGCGAAGGATACAAAAGTAAGAAATGGTGGAGGAGAGATAATTAAGAAGAAAGAAAACAGAAGAAGAAAAAGTCGGGATTTACAGCACATAAAGGGTTCTAGAAAGATAGAGACGTTTTCAGTAAGAAATATTCGGCCTTTTAAGTTAATAAAAATTATTGTAATTGTGCGTGATACTGAAATAACAGTGCCCATAGTGATTTGTACTCAAGAAACACCTGCTAAAATAATGACTCAAGAAAAGAATTCCACAGAAATTACAAAAATTCTAAATAAAAAAGTAACAAAAATTCACACAAAACGAAAGAAAATCTTATTAATTACGTGAAGCCTCAGTGTGCTCTAATATAACTATATACATTTAAGTTTAAATTATAAGAAACCTTTTACATTGCAATTAATTTCGTACATAAATTTACTTTGCCGGAGCCCTTTTGATTTCCGAAGCTCCATGGAACCCGCACTGAAAAAAGTATTACGAAAGCCAGACCGGCATTTCTTATGTAAGATCCGTACAGTGAGTTCCGGGACTCTTTTGCGAGATAAGCGGCAGGAGTGTGGAGTCTATCATCCACCCCACTTAGGGCCGAGATTGATAATATGTAGTGGTATAAATCCACTTTGCCTCTGGACTTTCACGGCATACTGTGGGGAAACTTTGCTTTTCAAAACAAAGGATAAACTAATGAGAAAACGCCGAAACACAGCATCATAGAACCGAAATAATAGTCTTTAGGCGGTCAACTCTTTGTCATAATTAGACAGACATGGATGAAGACAGACAAAGTGAACATGTTTATTGTAAGTTAAATATTACCTACATAACTTCGCTACATTTTTTATACCGTAAAAGGGCCAACCTCAGGGGAGAATATACAACAGTGCACAAAAGGAAGGCAGTGTTAAAACCAAAGACGCCTATATCTTGCAAGACGAGGTTTCTTTCATTTTACTGCTGCCTTTCTTTTTTTTTGTGCTTTTATATTTTATGTCTGAGAATGGTCTTTTACGGACCGGAATATGTAGTGAACATAAGTAGGCATTATTTAACTTGCAATAAACCTGCTATATTTGCCTTCATTTGTGTCTACTTGAATTGGTAGGTTTGAATAGAAGACTATTGTAACAGAGGAACAGAGGAGCAACTCCACTAATTCTTAACCTCAGCGTTAGATGAAGGTTAGTGATCACCATTAAGCCCCGGCCACTTTAACCTCGGAAAAGAACACCGTTACCCACTGAAAGGGAGGCTGCGTGGGTTTCAAAGATATTCTGGACATTTTGAAGAAAATAAATTCTCATACACCTACAGCGATATGAACCCCGGACCGTTGAGTCCGTAGCTTTGTCTCTATACTACCCGAGACATCGCTGCTCCTTTTTACCTTACGGGGCGCTTCTGAAGTGCAGATTGTTAAAGCTTTGGCACGTAACAGTTGAGGAGAGTTTCTGCTTCTCTTAATGCCATCGTTCTTTCTTAAATTTGTTCTCTGATGCATTCTACAGCGTGCTCTTTGTGATCTAATACAAATACACTTACAGCGGCGGTGTTAACGGCAGTAATATGGTGAACCACATAATTATGTTCGTTGCATACATATTATATACACGCATGCATATATATAGTTTCACACATTTTCCATAATCTAGAAGCCACCTAAAAATTGTAGGTGCCAGAAGGGTGATATAAGGCAAGTTTCGTAGTAAGAAGACAAAAATATTAAGTTCAGCCTAAAATAATTTAGTAATCCTGGAGATTTGACGTCCGGGATTTGTATACCCCTGATATATTATATACGAAATTATTTCCTTACCTGCATAGCCTAGGAATAAAGATGTCTAAGCGTCTCTTTCTGATCGGCATGGCACCAAAGAAGTCCCCAAGAGATCCAGTCACGTGTCCGCATTCTGCTTCAAAGTTCTCTGTCTGGTTGACGTAATTGTGATAATTAATATTGCCCATTTTAATGAGGTCGTCTTCTCCGGTATTCATATTCGTTACACCATCGTACACTACAGAACCGTTTCTTTGATATACCAAGCCAATTTTATCTGATGAAAATTTGGAAGTTGAGGACGACAGCAAATTAGACATTGCAAGAAGGGGGTCCGTGTAACCGTCAATCAGGAATTCTCTGACGGATTTCTTGATCCACACTGACTTTCCAAAGAATCGGATGGCGGTTGAGATGCTCAGTGCAGAAAAATAGCTCCAGTACCTGGTTTTGTGGCTTGCCGTCTGAAAGAAAAGAAAAGTGCCAACGTTTGAGATTTGAAATTCTCCACGCGATGACTACGAATGTGATTCCAGTATGGCATTTGACTCCGTGAAATTTTGTGGTTGTTTACCGACATTTTGGAAGTAAAACTTTCCTCTGTTTTTTGTATAGAAGAGCCAAATGCAGGATGTTTCTCCAACAACTCTACCGATAGCTATCAGACTCCACAACACGTCACACCGCAGAAGAAAGCATATTTCAAGAAACAAAGTTTTGTGGCCAGTAATACAGCAATCCATTAACATGGCGCTCTGTACAAGCGTCAGGTCTCATTCTCGGAGAATAAATTTGATCCCTGCTGATTATGTCACGCCATTGTAACCAAATCTTATCGTCTGAAGACGGAAACAGAGTCGGTTTCCGAAACGACATTTTCTATGTAGAATACCAAACACCATGCAAACCGCAAAAACTTAGCAACAAAAGTACTGGAAAAATTTTCCATTGAAAGCACAAAATTATTTTGATGACTTTTTCTTGTTAAATGAATGTTTCCATTCACTATGGAGGCATCGCGATGTGCAGCCTCACAAGGTAATTGCTGATCTAAGTGAAAAATACAGTAATAGTAAAACTCTGAAACTGGACTATCTTTCGAACTTTCTCAAATATTTTCGAAATTCATGAATTGTAGTAGGGACGAATACATTTCGAATTTATCTCACGCCGTGGGGGATTTTGGATAACTATTATCTTTTGATGAAACTACAGAGATCAGATTGTGATTTACGGCAGAGATAGAAATGTTTCTCTACATTGACATATGCAAATCGGCTCTGCTCCAGCCATCAACCAGTCCAGCCGCTGCCGAGGTAAAGCGATGGGAATATAAATTTTGCTAAACACCACCATCCAGTTTCTAGATAAGAATACAGTTCTTCCCACCTGAAGTCCTCAATACGTGTTACTCACTGTTAGTTAAGCACAGAATATTTAATCTTACACATCAATAAGCTTACAGTAAATAGATGGGTAAGGAAAATGACAAAGAGGAAGATATTCTTTCACTAATTATTAACGTACACCATAAGTTGCAGCCGATCTCAGAAACAGAGTTGTAAATCACCCATCGACCGCCCCTGTCACGTTCTAAATAACATTCTTTTTTCTACTTGTGTTATGCTAATTTCGTGTTAGTCTAATTATCTAAGTCGGCGGCCTAAGTCCGCCTTCGGAAGGTAATTGCTGATCTGTTAGTGAAGAATTCCTCTCCAAAAACCGAAGGCTCATTGGACTACGCATAGACCCTGCCACTTATCTGTATGCTGTGTGCTGTTACGACAGCAAACACTATGCTACAGCATTTTACTACATATTTTATGATTTTGCTGTCATCTAGGCTTAGGTCTTCCAAGTGTTCAAGTATAGTAAAATTATAAGAAATATCTGGGAGTGGAAATTGTTCTATTTCCTGGCACTCACCAAAGCAGCTGAATCAAGAGTGGTGAAATTATCGTGTAGACTGCCGTTGGAATTATCGCTGTCATAGTGGTAGTACCTGGCAATCTGGAAAGTGACAGTGTGATTGGAATTCCACGTGACGTCCATTTTTTTGTTTTCCTCGCTGAAAAATGGAATTAGGTAGGTAATCAACTTTGTGTTAATGATATAAAACATGTCAACTTTTAAATAAGGCTAAAAGTTAATCCATAAAGGAATTCTTTTATAAGCTGAAAATTAAATTATTCTTGAATATTACAATATGAGATTTGATTGATAGGTAACCAGCTGTCGACGAGATATGGGTATTCGCTTGCAGGGTGCAAAGCAAAGACGAACTTCCTTACCAGGAAGTTAGTAATTCTCTTAGTTACAGCTATGAAAGTCGTGTATTATACCTATTGTCCTATTTTATTTCAAATCCTAGTCCTTTAAAGGGAAATAACTTGTTTTAGACAACTAAAAGAAAATATCCATAGAAAAAATATATAGATTTCTAACGACTATGTCATTAAGTCATCAGCTATTTAATAAATTCCCAGAACTTTATGGAACGCGAAGGTGCATCACCGTTCGCACAAAATCCCTCCACGTCTCCCTGTCTTAAGACTAATTAATTTATTTCATAGCCTCTAACCCTGGTTCTTGAAGATTAAAGGAAACGCGCAAAATACAAGTCCTGTTACTAGTATAAGCAAATACATATTCCTTCTTTCACGCTACAATTTATTTTGCATTGTAAATTGTGTATCATATTGTGTCTGCTGGTACACAGTTGCCGACATTACAAACGATCGGGCTTCGTTTATGTTGAAGGCAAAACGATTCGTCGAAACGTCGGTAACTCTTCGCCTGTAGCAAAATCGCTGAAGACTTAATTCTTAGCCTTGCTACTTACAAAAATCTGTACGGTCCCAGCTGAACAAGGTCAGGCTTGAAGTCCTCTTCCGTCACCTGGTGGGGATTTGTGCAGTTGAATAGATAGATGTCCATGGACACGGGAAATTTTGACTCCTTCCAAGACTCGAATGTCGAGGAGTGTGGACTCAATGCTAGTTTCTGAAACAACAAAAATAATAATGTCACATGAATTCATTGCACCTCTTCGTTGGATTTCCTCGCAGCAATAATGTACAAATTAATGGACGTTAATAATGCTTTAGGTGATCAAGATTTTCTCTCAGTATTGTGTTTTGTCAGGAAGATGTCTGCGATTCTGCCGATTCCTCATCAGAAGGAGTCCTAACGAGTGTGTGTGTGTGTGTGTGTGTATGTGTGTGTGCGCGTGTGCGTGCCTGAGTATGATTTATAAACCTCGACAATGAAGCTGCCCAGGCCCGAAGACTGTTGTCCCACCGGAAGAAGTCATGAAATTCCCAATTTTTTATAGAACCCGAAAATTCGTTACCCTTTTCACAGTTGCCCACCGGTATTCGCTACCCTGAAACACCGCAATAAAATTTAAAAAAATCACATAAAATCTTATTTATTTAAATTCCAGTTAATTCTTTCCGCCCTATGAAAACTAGCGTGAAGATGGTGGCAGCAGTTCCTTCCACACATTGATAGCTTATCGGCATGTCGACGTGTCATCCACCATACACATGTTGAAAACATAAGTAGTGAATGAAATGTTCATGTCTTATATTATTACTTTCTGGATTAATAACTTAAAGGCACTGGACGTACTCGAAAATTACGGATAGCCCATTTTAAAAAGCAAATATAGCTCTTTATAAATCATATAAATTGCTGAGCATATTAAACTATCTAAAGTTTTGAATAACATAAGCACGAATCCTGTGTTAAATTTAAAATACTTACGAATTTTAACTTAACGATTAACTTCAAGTCTTACCTCTTTCAAGACGAAACTATAAATCCTGTTCCAGGTGCACATGAAAACCGCCCCCGCCACAGTGAGGCCGAAACCGAAACACAACAAGAGCACACGCCGCTGCATGACGGACCAATGGGTTCCTGTTTAACTGCCAAAACGAGGGTGGTACAGCGGCTCTTCAAACAACCAAACTCCGTTGTTTTGACGATCTGGGGAACAAAGAGAAAATAATCTGTGGGTCCTCAACAGACAATTTAAGACTCTTATAATTTGAAGTTCTTAATGCTCCATCAACGATGATTCATCCTTTATCAAAACATTAAAAGGAACTGGTACTGAACCTCATTCCTTGTTAATATAATTAATGTGTACAGTTGGTTAAACAAATTAATTACTATACAATACACAGGACATAAAATATTCATTTCTTGTGTCTGAATTCAGGTCACAGGAGGAACCTTTATATACACATTACTTGAGGGTTTATCAGAATGTTCATGCTAGTTGCAACATCATTAAATCCTTTTAGATATTTATGAATAACACTTAATGTAGAAACAATGAGATTGGTGACAAGAATACAAAAGGTCATATTGTATTAAAAATATGACATTACGTACAAATTGCCCTATAGTTCGAATTATGGTGACTGATATGTAAGACACCACATACTGACCACAAGAAGGAGACCACAATATCTGCAGGGTTATACAAAGGCTTGAAACGTGAGAAGATTTTGGAGTCACAGACGCAAATTTTGAATTTCAAATTTCGTCTAAATTGTATTTTAAAACCACAATACATTTCACTGTTGATATGGGACATTCTGTTGTCGTTTAATAAAATTACACAGAAAATTGAAATAAAAAAAAATATTCCGCCGATCTCCGACCTGAAAACAGGAAGAACCAATACACAAATCTGAAATATAAAACTAACATTTACACACGGCACTCCAAAAAATTCCGGTGTAATAAAATAGAGCTATTTCGTATTCATATTAGTCCCATTTTTCTTCATAATCTGCTTCTTTCCAATAAAGCCACAATATCGACTGTGCAAAGGCCAAGGATCATCCGCTCTTTAAGAATCAGCAACAAAAATTTATCTGCAGAGGACTGTATAAAACATTTCGTGTTATCTCAGAACTTTAGCCTCCATAAGGAGAGTGATTGCATGTTTTTAAGCCTTACGTTAAAAAACAAGTTATATAAAGCATCGCATAAAACAAGAAATCTAATGCATAACAACAGACTTATAATAAATTTCCGGCTCTTAAAGGAAAGAATTTCATAAATAATGCCAATGGAAGGTTGGAATTTCAATCCCTTTCCAAGACAATTTAAAATTATTAAATAATCTTGATACAGCGTGTATCGTGCATTTCGTAGAATGTCTATTACATTTAACCAACAAATTCACGAAGTATTTGTAAACACTTATTCATTTCTTATAACTCCAAAATGTTGCGATACCTGAATATCATCATCAGGAAGTTGTTCGTATGCTAAAGTTACAGCCAATTGAAATAAATTGATTATAGGCCCAGGTGTTACACATTAAAAGACTAAAATATTAAAATATCGTAAAAAACGCAAGCTTACACACTTCTTAATTTGCTGTTTAATTACAATTGTGACATAATTTCTTTTAATCTTGTAAGTGGTGGCTTTATATACAGATATCTGTGTCTTATATTAACCCCTTAGAGTCAAACCCTGTAATAACTAGTAATATTTCAGTAGTATGTATAACCCTGGGATAAGGAGATACTGAAATTTTGAAACAAGCTGGTACTCTTACCCTAGTTATGATGTCTCCTGTATGATAGCTTGCCTAAGACTGAGCTGGGAATAAGAACCGGTTTGTATGATACGGTCTCGGTACAGCCCTGTGACGTTAGCTAGCGCGTAAATATGGTTGAAGTCATTGGCTTTCTGTTCTTCGATCAATATTCCCCGTTGTTTGTGGATTTGTATAAAAAGTGATTCCCAGCAATTCATTTTCAATCCCTTCGTACTGTACATGTTTTCCTCAACGCCTTTGTTTCTCCTGTGCTTCCATATTCATATATGTCTTTCAAAATATGTCATGTATATGCCGAATTTGGATTGTTTGTGTTAACTTATCTTACATATTCCCGATACTTAATTCCCAGAGATCTACAAGTCTGTCCAAAGTAGGAATAATCACATGCGTTACATTTTAACATCGATACGCCACTAGTTCTCTTTGTCTTGTTCTCTCTTGTTGCATTAAGTAACAATATAAGGTATTTGTAGCCCGTAAGGCTATACGCACAACAGGGTGTTTCAATAAATTAGTGACCTTACGTGTAAGAAGGCTATAATATGTAAAGATGATCAATTTTTGTTGTTGTGTTTTTGTAGCAGTAGTTCTAGATTTATTGTTGTTTTGTGCACTATCTTATCCCTGAGATTGAGAATCATTTGTAATAAGAAGTCGTTGTTTTCCGTTATGGAGACGATAATTTTCCATTTCTGTTGTTTACGTTGTTCTGCTATTGGTAAGGCTATCATCTTATAGGGGTTTATTGGGCATGACATCCGAGATGGACGGTGGAAACCCTCTGGTTACAAACTTTTTTTTTGTTGATATTTTCGATTGCCTAACACACCTTTCTCTTCATGTTGAATACCCGCAACAGAAATATTTTTTACTTTTATGATTCCTTCTCCTGTTCGCAAAACGTTAATTTTATCATGTCCATACTGACGCTCGAGCAGACCAACACCCACATTATCAAATTATTAATTACGCTCGTGAGTTATTTATAATCAACGCTAAGGCAGAAATCACAGGAAACGTTTATTCACGCTGTACTCCACGGCCCCTTTCATCGGTCAACTCTTTATACTTAAGAGCAAACCAAAATTAATTTCATCTGCACGAGTGCTGCCATGTGATTCCGTTGTATTATATGTTGGCCGGTTAGCCCTTTCCTCTGCCTCGGGAATATCTTACAGAGGACACGACTACAACAGTACCAACGACATGTGGGGTGCTACTGAAATGCATTATGAAAAAAGGATGAAAATGGAAACAAACTGAAAAATATCTGTCGTATGGATTATCTTAGAAATAAGGCAGCAGGTTCTCCAAAATTTTTGCAGTCCTTCTGTAAGAATTTGAAAATACCTTTTAAGTAAAAAATACCGAGGACGCTTGATGGGAGAAAGCAGAGGGGAATGTTTCTATCTAAATGAGAGGAACTGAGGGAAGATTTTATAATACCGACAATAGACGTACAACGTAAAAACGAGGCACATTCGTGCAACTATTATTGTAGTGGAAAACAGTAAGTATTACATATTGTGAATGTACGTGTGTTGCCTTTACTATCCAGCATGCACTGTGCATTCAGCATATTTTCATGTGTGACCTGTCTTGCTCTACAGTAGTTTTCCAATTTGTATCATAAAAGGCACGATTAAAAAAAAAAGTTACTGGACACAAAATGTGTGTTTTTGATTTCCTCCACAACACTTGCCTGAAAAATTTCTCATTCTAAGAAGAAATGAGCGAGATGTGGTTAAAATTTTATGTTGGTCTTCACGTTTAGTACCTGTTATTCTTGTCCGATTTTAGTGAAAGTTGCGTTTTCTCGACAGTTTTTCGAAACAAATTCAAATATAAAATTTCATGAAAATCCTTCAAGTGGGAGCAGAGTTGTTCCATGCGGAGAGACGGACGGACAGACGGACAGGCATACAGAAGTTAATAGCCGTTTTCGCAATTTTGTGAACGCTCCTAAAAATGAAACATTGAAAGAAACATCAATATTAGTGAAAACGTTGTCCAAGACCTGGAGGCTATGTGCGGCGCAACTCTCGCAACTATTTCACGATCACCCAAAGACCTCTGTTTATTTCTCCTATTCAGGCCCAATGTCTCCCTTCGAACCCTTTTCTTGAACGCCCTCAGCAAGAGAGACGATTGTCGCGCACATACACAAAAAAAAAAAAAA